>Ga0209611_10006736_pt1 | contig 18673 bp, 14 predicted proteins | sample S1TSphgellanicum_3_FD_187693 | JGI IMG/M metagenome (GOLD analysis project Ga0209611, IMG submission 187693) | Host-associated microbial communities from peat moss isolated from Minnesota, USA - S1T2_Fc - Sphagnum magellanicum MG (SPAdes) (version 2) | ecosystem: Host-associated > Plants > Peat... | reverse complement strand
TCGCCGCCGTCGCCGCGGTGGACGTGGCGGTGGAAACGGCGCCCCGGCCGATCAGGCGGCCGTCGCGACGCCGCCCCAGCGCCCCGCCGCGATCGTCTCCGATGACGACGACGAGGCCGGCGACGATGATGAATTCCGTCCCGCCGTCGAGGGTCAGACGACCGCGAACGGCCAGGCGGCCGAACTCAATCCCGACGGTACCCGCCGTCGTCGCCGCCGGCGCCGCCGGCGCGGACGTGGCGGTTCCGGCAACGGCGCTGCGGGCGAGACAACGTCCACGCCGTCGGTCCCCGATCGCCACATCTTCCGCGTCGATTCCGACGGCGGCGCGCATCCGACCGGCGAAACCGCGCCGCGTGAGCCCTCGCGGGCAATCGCGCCGTGGAGCCGCCGGTCCGGTGCCGTCGCCGTGGAACCGCCGCCGCCGCCGATCGTCCCGCGCGACGAGCCCGCCAAGGTCACGACGCCTGCGCGGCGCCGGCGCAACGCGCACGTCCCGGTGACGGGTGCTGCCGGTTCGCTCGAAGCGACGCCGCTCCGTGCGCTCCCCGCGCCCGAAGCGGAGCCGCGATCCAAGCGCACGACCGCCCGCAAGCCGGCGGCCGTCATCGCCGAGCCGGAACCCGCCGCCAAGCCCAAACGCGCAGCCGCGAAGAAGACAAGCGCGACGGCCGCGGCCACGAAGGTGACGCGCTCGACCAAGAGCACCGCACCGGCCGCCAAGACGTCCACTGCCAAGAAATCGACGGCTGCAAAAGCGCCGTCGACCGTGAAAAAGTCCACGGCCAAGAAGGCGACGAGCACCGCGAAGAAGACCAGCACCCGCAAGAAGTCCTAAACGGTGCCGCCTCGGGAAGTCTTCGTCGACTTCGACGGGACGATCACCGACATCGATACGTTCGACGCGCTCGTGCGCCGGTTCGCCGGCGACGAGGCGTGGAATGCGATCGACGCGGATCTCGAAACCGGCCGGGTCACGCTGCGCACCGCACTCGAACGGCAAGCGAACCTCATCCGCGTCACGCGCGATGAGGCGTTTGCGTATCTCGAGCGCGCGGTCACCGTCGATCCCACCTTCGCGCCGTTCGTCGAACGCGCGCGTGCGAACGGCGATCTCGTCACGGTGCTCTCCAGCGGCTTGCGCACCGTCATCGCCGTCACGCTCGCACGTGCCGGCGTCCGCGACCTCACGATCATCGCGAACGACGCGGATTTCTCACCCGCGGGCTGGATGATGCACTTCATCGATCCCGACGCCCGGAACGGAACCGACAAAGCGGCACGCGTGGAAGCGGCGAAGGCGCGCGGCGCGGCGACGGTCTTTGCCGGCGACGGAATCAGCGATTTCTCGGCCGCGCTGGCGGCCGATCGCGTCTTCGTGAAAAGAAACCGCGCTCTCGAACGCTTTGGTTCGGAGCGCGGGAAGGCGTGGACCTCGTTCGCGTCGTTCGACGACGTCGAACGCGCGCTTTACGGCTAGCTCTTCGTCGCGGGTGTCGCGGGCACAACCGTCTGCGCGGTCGTGCCGTTCTGCTCGGCGATCTTATTCTGCAAGAACGTCATCGCTTGTTGCAGTTGCGGGTCTTTCGCCGGGTCGCCGAAACGGATCGCGGTGTCTTTCGCCGGGATCGGCGCGTCGACGTCGGGCTTGATGCCGACCGAGTTGATGTCGCGGCCGTGCGGCGTGAGGTAGCGCGCGGTCGTGATCTTCACGGCCGAGCCGTCGCCGAGCGCGAAGATCGATTGCACGACGCCCTTGCCGAACGTCTGCGTTCCCATGATCGTGCCGACACCGGAATCCTGGATCGCCCCGGCGGTGATCTCGGAGGCGGACGCCGTGCCCTTGTTCACGAGCACGACGAGCGGACGCGGCGGGATCGCCGTGTTCTCGGCATCGTATTCCGTCACGGTCCCGGCGCGCGAGACTTGTGAGACGATCGGGCCGCTCGAGATAAACTTCGAGCTGACGTCGACCGCGGCGTTGAGATAGCCGCCGCCGTTGTAGCGCAGGTCGAGGACGTACGCCTTCGCGCCTTGCGCGTCGAGCCGGTTGAGCGCCGAGGTCAGTTCTTGCGCCGTATCGGCACCGAACACGGTCAACTCGATCCAGCCGATCCCGCCCGGCTCCAGCTTCGCATAGACCGACGGCGAGTGGATGATCGCGCGCGTCACCGTGATCGGCGGAAGGTCTTTGCCGTCGCGCTGGATCGTGAGCGTCACTTGCGTACCGGCCGGACCGCGCAGCAATCCGCTGACGATCTTCTGTTGCGCATCAGCGCGCTTGGGGGCGTCGAGATCGGTGACCGACTTCGCGAGCACGAGATCTTTGACCGGTTTGCCGTCGACCGCGACGATCACGTCTTCCGATTCGAGTCCGGCTTTATCGGCCGGACCGTCGGGGATGATGTTCTGCACGTGGATCGCGCCGAGCGCGTTGTCGATGTCGTAGGAAAGACCGACGCCGCCGAAGTCCGTGCCGTCGAGGCCCTCGTTGAGTTCGGCGAACTCGCGTGGCGAGAGGAACACGGTGTAGCGATCCTTGACCGAAGCCATCGTTCCGGCGATCGCCGCGTAGGTCAGATCGAGCGTGCCCGTTTTCTCACCGAAGCGCTGGCAGGCGCCCGAGGGAACGAGCTTGCCGTTGACCTTCGCCATCGGCTGATCGCCGATCTTGGTCGCGTATGCGGCGACCGCAAGCGACGTTTCGTGCTGCAATTCGCGCGCGTTCACGATGTCGTCGGTCGTTGCATGTATCGGTGCGAGGACGGGCTTCGCCACGCAGTGCGCTTGCATGAACGAGATCAAATTCGCATGCGCGGAGTCGAGCACGGCTTTGCGATCGACGCTCTTGTAATACTCGGTCGTCAAGTGCAGATAGCTCTGCGCGAGTTCGTTCGACTCTTGCGAGGTCAGTGCCGGCGCGGCGGCGTCGGTTGCGACCGGAGCGCCCGCCGTCAGAACGGTGAGCGAAAGGAGCAAGGCGAGGGAGGCCAGGCGTCTCATTGATGGTCCTTTGTTTCGATGATCGATTTGGCGACGGCGAGTTGTTTGTCGCTCGGGGTGTCGATCGGCAGATCGACGCGCTGGGGAACGACGACGTCGGGAATGATGCCGCGATGTTGGATATCGCGGCCGGCCGGCGTGACGTAACGCGCGGTCGTAATCTTGAGTGCGCCGCCGTCGGGCAGGTCGTACAAGCTTTGGACGACGCCTTTTCCAAACGTCTTGGTCCCGACGATCGTTCCGGCTTTGTAATCTTGGATCGCGCCCGCGGTGATCTCGGAGGCGCTCGCGGTGTTCTGATTGACGAGGATCACGAGCGGCGTCGACGTCACGGTCTTCCCGGTCGCGTCGGAGGCCTTGCGGTCGCCCGCCCGGTCGATCGTCGAGACGATCGCGCCCTGCGGGATCACGAGGCTCGAGATATCGACCGCCGCGTCCAGCAAGCCGCCGCCGTTGTTGCGCAGGTCGAGGATGTAGCCTTTGGCATGCTGCGCTTTGCCGTCGAGGAACGCTTTGCGTACTTCATCGGCCGACGTCGTGCCGAAATCGGCGAGCCGGACATAGTCGATGCCGTCTTCCATCTTCGCCCGTACGGACGGCACGCGGACTTCAGCGCGCGTGATGTGCAGCGTCTCAACCGAATTCGAATGCGGATGGCGCACCTTGAGCACGACGACGCTGCCGAGCGCGCCGCGAATGCGGCCCTCGACCGCGTCCAGCTTCATGCCGAGCACGGACGTGTCGTCGACGGAGAGGATCGTGTCGCCGGGCTTCACGCCGGCTTTGATCGCCGGATTGCCGTCGATCGGATCGACGAGGATCGCGCCGGTGCGCGGGTCTTGCACGATGTAGACGCCGATGCCGCCGAACGCGCCGCCCTGCAGTTCTTCTTCGAGCGCCTTGATCTCGGCCGGGAACAGATACACCGTGTAGGGGTCTTTCACCGAGTGCAGCATCCCGGCCATCGCGACCTCGGCAAATTGCTGCGGCGTACCGGCGGCTGCGTAGGATTTCGACGCGGCAGCGAGCTGCGCTTCGACCAGCGAGAGATCGTGCGAACGATCTCCTGATGCGACCGGGTCGGGAAGTTGGACGTTGCGGACCTTCTTCGCTTTGAGATACGCGAGCAGGCCTTGCTGTTCACCCGTCAGGAGCGTCTGATCGCTCACCGGCTTATAGTAGGCGTTCTGCATGTACGCATACGCCTGGGCCAGCATGCGGTCGTTCTGGTTGCCGGCACCGGCCAGCGCGCTCGGGTCGAGTCCGGCGAGGCGGGTCCCGCTCTCGAGCATCGCCGAGTCGTCGTGCGCCGAAGCGCGGTTCACGTAAGCGGCGCCGCCGAGCGCCACGACGGCGACGATCAAAGCGGCGAAGAGCAAGCGAAGTCGGGCAGACAACGGTCCAGCGTTTCCTATCAAAAGGGGGGTCAGCGGGGTTCTGTTCACCTACAGACCCGTCCTGTACCCCAAACGCTACACCTCTCCGCTGTGAATTCGCACGGTCTCATTTTCCTATCATCCGCGCGTGGCATCCCGCATCGCCACCGTGTCAATCCCGCATCGCCACGATGTCAATCCCGCATCGCCACGGTGTCAATCTCGCATCGCCACGGTGTCATCCTGAGGCTCTCGAAGGATGGGCGTGAGATAACCGTGCGTGGCATGCCCATCCTTCGAGAGCCTCAGGATGACACGGTGGCGGCTCAGGATGACACGGTGGCGGCTCAGGATGACACGGTGGCGGCTCAGGATGACACGGTGGCGGCTCAGGATGACACGGTGGCGGCTCAGGAGACACGGTGGCGGCTCAGGAGACACGGTGGCGGCTCAGGATGACACGGTGGCGGCTCATGACCGAAGTTGATAGCCGGCGTCTGCCAGGAATTCTAGTGCAGGTAGTTCATCGGGTTGACGGGCTTGCCGTCGACGCGTACGCCGAAGTGGAGGTGCGGGCCGGTGACGTTTCCGGTCGCGCCGGAGGCGGCGATCGCCTGACCGCGCTGCACGTCTTGGCCGACCGAGACGAAGAACTGCGAGAGGTGGCAGTATTCGGTCGAAAGCCGACCGCCGTGCGTGATCACGATGTAGTTGCCGCAGCCGCCCGGATCCCACTGAGCGATGATGACGTGACCTTCGGCCGCGGCCGTCACCGTCGTGCCGGTCGGAACGCCGATGTCGATCCCGGCGTGCAGGATGAACGCGTGCGTGACGGGGTTGACGCGCATCCCGAACGGCGAGGTGATCGGGCCGCTCAGCGGCCACGAGAGGGCGCTCGGCGCGCCCGAGATCGGTGCGACCGGTTCGCCTGCGAGCATGCGCGCACGACGCTCGGCGGCCAGCCGCTCTTCCTCTTCGCGCTGCTTCTCGCGGATCAGCGATTCGAGCGCGGCTTCGGCATCGGCCGACTCTTCATCGAGTTCGCTGACCTCTTGCGCGACCTGGCGGCGCTGCGAATCCGCAACGGCGAGTAACTGCGCGCGCTGCTGCGCGAGATCGGCGAGCGCGAACTTCGCCTGCTGTTGGGCTTGCGATTCGTTCGCGAGCGTGGCCTCTTCGCCGAGCAACGCCGACTGGATCGCGCGCACGCGCGCTTCTTGTGCGCGGCGTTCGCGGATCGTCGATTCGTTGGCTTTGATGACGTAGCGGATGTCGTTCCAGCGTTCGACGAAATCGCTGAACGAACGCGCGCTCAAGAGCACGTCCACGAAACCGAGATCGCCGTGTTCGTAGATGTCGATCAGCCGGCGGCGTAATGCCTCGTCGTGACGCGCGAGCGTATGCTGTGCGGCGGCGAGTTGGGTTTGATTCCACGCCAGTTTGCGCTGCATCCAGCCCATCTGGCCGCCGAGTTGCGTGAGATGCGTGTTGACGACCGAGATATTGTGATTGGTGTCGTCGAGTTGGGCTTGGATCGAACCGACCCGTTCGCGCGCATCGTGGAGTTCGGCCCGCTTTTGCGCGAGCCGCGCCGCGATCGCCGCGGCCTTCGCTTGTTGCGCGCGGATACGGTCCTCAAGTTTCGAGGAGGCGGCCGCCGGCAAACAGGCCTGCACGACGAGCGCACTCGCCAGGCACAACGCCGGAACTCGACGGCCGATCGGCCGCAGACCGGCCGCTACACGTTCGGCGAAGCCGAACGCTTCAGGCACGCAGATAGCGGCCGACCGAGAGCCACGCGGAGATCATGCCGACGGCTGCGCCGACGGCGAGACACTCCAGCGCCAGCATCCCTTCGTTCACTTGAAACGGGACGAACGCGAGCATCTGTGCGAGCTTCGGGATCACTTCGAGCCGCGCGATGTAGAGGACCCCGAGCGCGAGCCCTGCGCCGAGCACGCCCGCGAGCATCCCCTCCGCGATGAACGGCATGCGGATGTACATGTTCGTCGCGCCGACGAGCTGCATGATGGCAATCTCGCGGCGGCGCGCGAAGACCGTGAGGCGGATCGTGTTCGCGATGATGATCGCCGCGGTGAAGACCAGCAAGCCGATCATCACGAGGCCGATCCGCGCGAGCACGTCGACCACGCGCAGCAACTTATCGACCGTGTCGGCCGCATAGTCGGTCTTCGCGACGCCGGCGAAGCGGTCGATGTGGGCCGCAACTACCGCAACCTGATCCGGCCGGTGGACGCGCACGTGGAAGGCGTTCGGCAACGGGTTCGTTGTGAGCAGCGAGGTGTCAAAATCTTTCCCGACGACCTCTTGCAGGCGGCGCAGCCCGTCGCGCTTGGGCACGTACTCGACGCTCGCGATGCGCGGATCTGCGGCGAGTTTCGCCGCGATCGTTTTCGCTTGCGCGTCGGTCGTGGCGTCGGTCAGGTAGACCGCGATCTCGATCTTCGAGAGCAGCCCGTTGCCGACCGAGGCGACCGTGTCGCGCACGTAGAGGAACGCGCCGAGCATGACGATCGTGACCGCGACCGTGCCGATCGCGGTGACCTGCATTGCCGCGTTGCGGGTGAAGTTGGTGAAGACCTCACCCAGAAAGAACTTGAGTCTGCCCCAGTCCACCGAAATAGAACCCCCGCTCGTCGTCGTGCAGAATGCGGCCGTCTTCCAACCGGACGACGCGGCGGCGCATGCGGTCGACCACCGCCTGGTTGTGCGTCGCCACGACGACCGTCGTGCCCTTGAGATTGATCCGCTGCAGCAGTTCCATGATCTCGGTCGTGTTCGAAGGATCCAGATTCCCGGTCGGCTCGTCGCACAGGAGCAGCTTGGGGTTGTTCACGAGCGCGCGGGCGATCGCGCAGCGCTGCTGCTCGCCGCCCGAGAGTTCGCTCGGAAACATCCGGCTCTTGTGGGCCAGCCCCACCATGTCGAGCGCGCGCGGCACCTGACGCATGACGTCCTTCGTGCGCGCGCCCGTCACTTGCAGTGCGAACGCGACGTTTTCCCAGACCGTCTTGTGCGCGAGCAATTTGAAATCTTGGAACACGACGCCGATGTTGCGCCGCAGTTGCGCGACCTTGCGCCGCGTGAGCTTGTCGACGCGGATGCCGTCGACGAAAACATTGCCCGCGCTCGGTGTCATTTCACGGTAGAGCAACTTCAGCAGACTGGATTTCCCCGTCCCCGAATGGCCGACCAGAAAGACGAACGCGCCTTTCGCGATCTCGAGATCGACATCGTCGAGTGCACGAACGCCGTTGGCGTAGGTCAGGCTGACGCCGCGTAGGCTGATCAACCGGCCGCAAAGCCTCGCATTAAAGGGATTTTTCCGAACGCCCCTCAGTTCTACCTCCGACCATGAACTTCGATTTGACCGACGAGCAGAAGGCGATCCAGCAATTGTGCCGCGATTTCGCGCGCGAAGAAGTCGCGCCGAAGGCCGAGGAGCTCGATCGCAACGCCGAGTTCCCGTACGATATCGTGATGAAAATGGCGGGCCTGGGCCTCTTGGGACTTCCCTTTCCTGAGAAATACGGCGGTGCCGGTGCCGATACGGTGAGCTACGCGCTCGCCGTGATGGAGCTTGCGCGGGCGGATGCCTCGGTCGCCATCACCCTCGCGGCGCACGTCTCGCTGGGCGCCTCGCCCTTCTACCTCTTCGGAACCGAGGCGCAGAAAGAGACCTACCTCGTGCCGCTGGCGCGTGGCGAGCGGCTGTGGGGCTTCGGGCTCACGGAGCCCAACGCGGGCTCCGACGCCGGCGGAACCCAGACGAAAGCCGAGCTGCGCGACGGCCGCTGGATCATCAACGGCACGAAGGCATTCATCACGAATTCCGGCACCGACCTGACCGGCGGGACCACGATCACGGCCGTCACCGGGATCGACGCCCGGGGCCGCAGCGAAATCAGCAACCTGATCGTCCCGCAGGACACGCCGGGCTTCACCCGCTCGAAGAAATACAACAAGATGGGCTGGAAGGCGTCGGACACGCGGGAGCTGTCGTTCGCCGACGCCGCCGTGCCCGAAGCGAATCTGCTCGGCACGCGCGGGAACGGGCTCAAACAGTTCCTCACGATCCTCGACGGCGGCCGGATCTCGGTCGCCGCGCTTTCGATCGGCCTCGCCTGGGGCGCCTACGACCAGGCCTTCGCGTATGCTCGCACCCGTCATCAATTCGGGCAAGCAATCAGCAAGTTCCAAGCCATCCAGTTCAAACTTGCGGATATGCTCACCGAGATCGAGCACGGCAAGATGATGATCCTCAAAGCCGCGTGGGAGAAGGACAGCGGGCGTGACTTCGCGCTGACCGCGTCGCTCGCGAAGCTGTATTCGGGCGAGGTCTCGCGGCGGGTCGTCAACGAGGCGGTGCAGATCCACGGTGGCTACGGCTTCATGGACGAGTACCCGGTCTCGCGGATGTACCGCGATCAGAAGATCAATGAGATCGGCGAGGGCACAAACGAAGTCCAACGCCTTGTCATCGCCCGCCTGATGGGACTGTAGTTGCATGAAACGTGTTACGCTCGCCGCGCTCGCCGGCATCGCTCTCCTGACTGGGCAAGCCTATGCGCAGCTTGCCACCGGCGCCGTCGCGCCCGCTTTCTCGGTCCAGGCCGCGCTCGGCGGAGTGATATCGACGTTCGATCTCAAGGCCGCGCTCGCGAAGGGCCCGGTCGTGCTCTACTTCTATCCGAAGTCGTTCACGACGGGCTGCACGATCGAGGCGCACGCGTTCTCCGATCATATCGCCGATTTCAAGAAGTACGGCGCGACGGTCATCGGGATCAGCGCCGACGACATCGCGACCCAGGAGAAGTTCTCGACCCAAGCGTGCCGCTCGAATTTTCAAATCGGCAGCGACCCGACGCTCGGGATCGCGAAGCACTACGATGCCGTCTTGAATAGCCAGTACGCGAATCGGACCTCGTACGTTATCGCACCGAACGGAACGATCGTTGAAGCCTATAGCGATTCTGCGCCGCTGCCGCACATCGAACGCGCCCTCAAGGCGCTCGCTTCGCTCGACGCGAAAACGTAACGATGTCCGAAGAGTCGCGCCTGTGGCGGTTAACCGATATCGCGATCGACAAACTCGATGAGTTGCCGTTCGGCGCGATCGTCGTCGACTATAGTGGAAACATCGTCGCGTACAATCAGTACGAGGCGCGCATGGCGCGCCTGGAACGCGAAGCGGTCATCGGGCGCAATTTCTTCCGCGACATCGCACCGTGCACCGCGGTGCAGGCATTCCAGGGCAAACTGAATGCCTTCTTGAGCCTGCCCGACCACGTCAGCGAGAGCTTCGACTACTTCTTCCCGTTCGCCCACGGATCGGTCGACGTGACGATCACCTTCATCAAACTCGCCGGCAAGAAACAGATCCTGATCGCGGTCGAACGAACCGACAAGACGCCGGCCGGCGTCCCCACCAGTTAGGCCCTGTCCTCCAACGAGGTCGCGCCTACCGCGTCATCCTGACCCGCCAACGAGGTCGCGCCTGCCGCGTCATCCTGACCCGCCAACGAGGTCGCGCCTGCCGCGTCATCCTGACCCGCCAGCAATGTCATCCTGACCGGCCACGCGGCATGAACCGTGAAGCCACCACCATGTCATCCTGAGGCTCTCGAAGGATGGGCGTGAGAAAACCGGTGCGCTGCGCATGGGCACGCACGGACTGGTCGATTCCGTATCACGATGCGGAATGGGGCAAACCGCTGCACGATGATCGTGCGCTCTTCGAGTTGCTCACGCTCGAAGGCGCGCAAGCCGGGCTCAGCTGGGAAACGATCTTACGCAAGCGCGAGCGCTACCGGATTGCCTTCGACGGGTTCGATCCGGCCCGCGTCGCGCGCTATGGCGCACGCAAACGCACGGAGCTGCTCGCCGATGCGGGGATCGTGCGCAACCGCCTCAAGATCGATGCGACGATCGGCAACGCGGCGGCATTCCTCGCCGTGCAAGAAGCGTTCGGCTCGTTCGACGCCTATTGGTGGTCGTTTGTCGACGGCAAGCCGATCGTCAACCGGCCGCGCACGATGGCCGAAGTTCCGGCGAAGACGGCGCTCGCCGAGCGCACGAGCGCGGACCTCAAACGGCGCGGATTTCGCTTCGTCGGGCCGACGATCGTCTATTCGTTCATGCAGGCGAGCGGTGTCGTGAACGACCACCTCGCCGATTGCGCGTTCCGCTAACGCTCAGGCGTAGACGGGTGCGCTGAGGTCGATGCGCTGCGCGCCGCGCGCCGCTGCGGCGCGTGCCAGCTCGTCGCTCGAGGTGAAGAGCAATGTTTGTCCGTCGAGTGCGCCGCGTTCGACGATCGGCAAGCAGCGTTCGATCCGCTGCGCGTCCCAATACGCGAACGGATCGTCGAGCAAGAGCGGCGGGGTCTCGCCGCCTTCGGCAAACATCCGGGCCATTGCGAAGCGCACGACGAGATAGGCCTGGTCGCGCGTTCCGGCGCTGAGAAATTCGATCTTTTCGATCGCCTGCGTCTCCGGGATGCGTACCGTGATCTCGAGCGTCGCCGGGTTGACGCGCAGCTCGCCATAGCGGCCCGCGGTGATCGTCGAAAACGTTCCGGCAGCGTAGTCTTCGAGACGACGCGCGAAGGACGAGTGCGCTTCCTCGGTGCGCGTTTCCAACGTCTCCTTCGCGAGCGTAAGCGCGCGCTCGAAGGCCTCGAGCCGCGCGATCTCCGCTTCGCTGTGCGCGATCGCCTCGTCGAGTTCGGGCAAGTCGGGGATCGCGCGTTCGGCAGCCGTGAGTTCGCCCTGCATTGCGGCAAGGTCGCGCTCGACGCCGCGCAGCGCATCGACGATGGTTGCGCGTTCGTCTTCGATCGCGCGCAGGGAAATCGTCTCGTCGTCGAGCGGTTCGACGCCCGCGGCGAGCAGGTCGGCGAGTTCGTTTTCGAGCGCATAGTCGTCGGCGGTGCCGAGAATGGTCGACTTCTGGACCTCGAGGAAGCTCAAGCGTGCGTCGATGCCGTCGCGTTCCCGTTTACGCGCCGCGCGCTGCGCGATCGCCGTGCGGGCGGCCGTGCGCGGGCCCGTGACGTCGGGGACGAGGGCGCCGGCGATGCGGTCGAACCGTTCGCCCGCGAGCGTCGCCGCGCGGCGTGCCGCTTCAGCCCGTGCCAGCGCCGCGTTCGCCGCCGTGTATTTCGCTTCCAGATCGGCCAGCCGTTCGCGGCGCCGGGTCAAATCCTCGACGCTCAGGACGCCGATCGGATCGAGGATCGCCGCGATCGCGGCGGCGGCCCGGCCCTCGGCCGCCAGCGCTTCGTCGGCGCGCTGCTGCTGCGCCGCCGCAGCACGGACGCGCACGGCGCGGCCACGGCCCTGCAAGGCGGCAACGCCGAGCAGCACGAGGGCGATCCCACCGCAGATCGGCGTCCAGAACCAATCGTGTGCGATCGCGAAGCCGATCGCGGCGCACAGCGCGACGAGTCCGAGCGCGAGCATGGCGCCGAGAAATCCGCCGGCCGCGCCAGCCGGACGCACCGAACGTGCTTCGTTTGCGGCGGCGGTCGCGCGCGAGCGCGCCGTCGCGGCTTCTTGGGCCGCGGTGGTGAGCTCGGTAAAGGCGTCATCATCGACGCGGCCCGCGTCGGCGCGCCGGTCCGCGAGCTCGTGCGTCTCTTCTTCGCTCAAACGCGCGCGTTCGGCATCTTCTTCGGCGCGCTGCGCGAGCGCCGCGGCGGTATCGGCCGCATGATACGCGTCGATCGCCTCGCTCTCGCCGTCGGCGTTGAAGGCGGCGACGTCGTCGAAGACGGCGCGCGCGGCTTGCACTTCGGCGTATTGTTCGCGCCACGCGCGCAAGTCGGCGAGGCGCGCGCGCAGCAGGCCGGCGCGGCGGCCGCGTATGCGCCGTTCCGCTTCGCTCGCCGCCGCCGCGAGCCGCTCGCGTTCGAGTGCGGTCTCTTCGATGCGCGCGCGCAATTCATCGAGGGTCGCCAGCGACGCGCGCGCGGCGTCGGCACTGCGGCGTTCTTCGTCGAGCCGTTCGCGCAGTGCGCGCAGCGGCGCATTCTTGCGTGCCTGCTTCGTGCCGACGTGCGTGCGCAACGCATCGTCGATGCGTTTGAGCGCACCGCGCGCCGCGTCTTCACGCGGACCGCCGTCGAGTGCGTGCGCGAGCGCGTCCGCGACGGCGCTTACGTCTTTGCCGTCTTCGATCGGCATCTGCTGCTGGCGCACGTACGCGGCGTTCCAGAAGGCATCGATCCCGATGCCCAGATGCGCCCGGCCGGGGACGAGCGAGCGGCCTTCGCCGAGCTCGGCCGCGAGATCGGTGCCGTTGCGGTCGTAGACGCGCGGCGCTTTGGCATCGTAATCGCGCGCTACTTCGATCTCGCGCCCATTCTTGAGTTCGTAGGCGAGCGTCGTTGCGAACGGTCCGCCGTCCCAGGGGCGCCACAGTTCTTTGCGCCGCTCGAGTCCGTAGAGCGTCGCGGCGATCGCCGTGCACAGGGTCGACTTTCCGCTTTCGTTCTCGCCGAAGATCACGTTGAGCCCGGGTGCGAAGGTGAAACGCCGATCGCGCAGCCGGCCGAATCCCGTGATGCTCAGGGTTCGCAAGATCACGGCGCGATCTCCGTGCCGTCGAACGCGGCGACGAGCGCGCGCAGCGCGCCCTCGGCACGCGGATCGCCCGCCTCGCGCAGGGCGAGGAGATCGGCGATGGCGTGGCCGCGCACGTTCGGTTCCTCGCCGAGCGCGGCGAAATCGGCGATCGTCGTCTCGTCGATCACTTCGAGGCCGCCGACCGCCGCGCCGTAGCGTTCGGCGAGCAGGTCGCGATCGAGTCGCGTCCCGCGCTCGAGCGCACCGCGCAAACGCATCCGCACGTAGTCGCTCGCACCGGCGCCGCCGAGCGCATCTTCGAACGCTTTGCCGATCGCGTGGTCGTTGCCGGCGCGGCTGAGATCGACGTTGAGATCGAGCAGTCGCGTGCGCGCAAGTTCGATCGGCTCGATCGTGATCTGCGGTCCGTCGATGCGGACGAGCAATGCGCCGTGCGTGCCGCGTTCGCCGAATTTGATCGGTTCGGGCGAGCCCGGATAGGCAAGCTGCGTCGTGCCCTTGCGTTCGACGTAGCCGCCGTGAAAGTGGCCGGCGAGCGCGAGCGTCGCCCCCGAGGCGACGATCTCGTCGAGCGTGAACGGTGCGGTCGCGCGTTTGTTGGGCGGCATGCGCTGCTCGTCGCTGCCGTGGAAGAGCGCAATGCGCGCGCCGGGGCGGTCGAAGCGTGCGGTCGCGAACGGGCGCGGCGGGTCGGCGGGGGTATGACCGAACCCGTAGAGCGTGAGATCGTCGGCGAGCGGGAACGCGCTCCAATCGGGTTCCGCGAAGACGCGCACGTTGGCCGGCAGATCGTCGCGCGCGTAGAGCGAGCGCGCCGCGTACGGATCGTGATTGCCGGGCGCGATGTAGATCGGTTTCCCGAAGCGCGCGAAGTGCTCGAAGAGAAAGCGCGCGGTTTGCGGGCCGGCGCGCTGCGCTTCGTAGAGATCGCCGCCGAAGGTGAGTGCGTCCGCGCCACGGTCGCGAGCGAGATCGACGATCCGCACGAACGCGTCGGCGAGCGCGGCACGCCGCGCGCCCCCGCCGCGAACGTCGGTGAACGTCGTCTCGAGATGCAGATCCGCGGCGTGGACGAGCGTGAACATCAGGTCAGAAAGCGGCGCAGCCAGCCGAGCGTGCGGGTCCAGGCGTCGGCAGCCGCGGATCCCACATACGCGGCGCGGGTGTCGTCGAAGAACGCGTGGCCGGCTTCTTCATAGATTTTCACGTCGTGCGGCACGGTGAGTTGCGCGAACATCATCCGCACGTCGGCGGCGCGGATGCTCTGGTCGCGGGACCCGTAGTTTCCCATCAGCGGGGTCGTAATCTTTTTTGCATACGCGAAGGTGTCGGGCGTCACCGGCGCATCTTTGGGCGCGCCTTGGAGCACGTCGCCGTAGAACGCGACGGCCGCCGCATAATCGTTATCGCCGATGATCTCCCGAATCGTGATCCCGCCGCCCATGCAGAAGCCCGAGATTCCGACCTTCGCGTTCGCGGCTTTCGTGCGGATCCAATCGCGACCGGCGAGGAGATCGCCCTTGACGTGCTCGGGAACGAGCGCGCTTGCCATCGGCCGGAAGAGGCTGATGTCGCTCGTACCGTCGCCGCTGGGCGGCTGAGAACGCGCGTAGAGCGCCGGCGCGATGCAGATGAAGCCTTCTTTGGCGTAGCGGCGGACCGTGTCGCGCAACTGAGCGTCGACGCCCCAAACGGCCTGCACGAGCACGAGTCCCGGCGTCCCGGGCGTCAGGTTGACGGGCCACGCGGCGTAGGAATCGATCGTGGCGTCCGGGCGCACGAGCGGTGGGCGCGCGACGACGATCGCGGGATCGTTTTCGGCGACGATCGGCGGGTGCGGTTGGCCGAAGCCGTCCGCTTGCGCGAGCGCGCTGGCGACCGTCGAGCCGAGGGCGGCCGCGCCGGCGCCGAGCCCGACGAAAACGCGGCGATTGAACGCCGCGTTTGCCGGAATGGTGGGATCGATGAGGTCGGCCACGACGGGCTCCTTCTTATGAGGTGAAGAGATGCCCGCAGGCGACGGCGTGCGAATTCGGCGACGTTCCGGCATAAATCAGGAGCGAGTAGTTGCCCGAGAGCAGTTTTGACTGCGGCGCATCCAAAAGCGTTGCGCCGCGCCCGCGGGTGATGTCGTTGAGGCGCCAGGTGGCGCTTGCGGAGACGTTGTCGCAATCGGACCCGCGATGGATCGTGACCGCTTCGGGTTTGCCCGGCGCCCCGTCCACGGTGATCGAAACGAGGGTCTTTGCGCCGCGGCGGAAGAGCGTGACCGAGCCGATCTGTCCGGAATTGTTCAGCTCTTCGATTCCGAGCTTGAAACCGGAACCGGAGTCTTGGGCGGAAGCGACTCCGCCGAGGGTCAGCGCGATCGTGAAGACCGCGGCGAGCAGACGTTTCATGCCTCGCCACTACGGAGCCCGGAGGGGCCGCGCCTCTTCGCGTCCTCGCATCGCGGCGCGTACCTCGTTTATGTTGTACGGTGAGGGAAGTTGTATGGCGTACAAGTTGTATGGCCTACAAGTTGTACGAAAGACAGCATCCACAAAAGGGGTCCCCTGCCGACATGAGGGCGTTCCCTAATGGAAGTTGCGCGCGCGCACGTGTTCGGTGGTGCCCGCGGTGTCCAGCGGGCGGCAGCGCTTCATGATGATGTCGATCGCGCCTTGATCTTTTTGCAGTTTGCCGTCGATGATGAGGGCGCGTGACTGGCGGATCGTGCGCCGGAAGCGTTCGTAGATGTCGGGGCGCACGATCACGTTCACGAGACCCGTCTCGTCCTCGAGCGTGAGAAAAACGAAGCCCTTTGCGGTGCCGGGGCGCTGGCGCGTGATCACCATTCCGGCGACCGTGCAGATGAGGTTGTTCGGCATCGCCGGCAGCCGCGCCGCGGCGAGCACGTTCTGTGCGTCCAGCGCTTTGCGAAAGTGCGCGATCGGCTGCACGGCGGCGACGCCCGTCGCTTCGAGGTCGAGCGACGTCGTCTCGATCGCGTTCGGTGCGGCGAGCACCGGCAGCGGTTCGTCGACGTCCATGCTGCGGCCGAGTTCGCCGCGCGCTTCGCGTTCGTCGAGGCCGCGCAGCGCCCAGATCGCATCGCGCCGCCGCTCGTACCAGGGCCGGAACGCATCCGCGGCGGCGAGCTGTTCGAGCGGTTCGCGGCCGAGCTGCGTGCGCCGCGCGAAATCGACCAGATCCGCGAACGGTTCGCCGGCGAGCCCGGCTTCGAGCGTCGTGCGCTGCGCTTCGCCGAGCCCGCGCACGAGATGGAACCCCAACCGCAGCGCGCCCTCGTCATCGACGAAACTCCACCATTCGCTCGCGTTCACGGTGACCGGCTTGACCACGACGCCGTGCCGGCGCGCATCGTTGACGAGCACTTCGGTTGCGTAGAACCCCATCGGCTGCACGTTGAGGATCGCGGCGCAGAACACGGCCGGTTCGTGGCACTTCACGTAGGCCGACGCGTACGCGAGCAGCGCGAAACTCGCCGCGTGCGATTCGGGGAAACCATAATCGGCGAAGCCTTCGAGCATGTGGAAGAGCTGCTCCGCGGCGACGCGGTCGATGCCGTTCGCAACCATGCCGTTCACGAGTTTGGGAAAGATCTGCGCCATCCGTTCGTGCGACCGTTTGTGGCCCATCGCGCGGCGCAGCGTATCGGCTTCGCCCGGCGTGAAGCCCGCCGCCTCGATCGCCATGCGCATGCCCTGTTCTTGGAAGAGCGGGACGCCCAGCGTGCGTTCGAGCACGGGTTTGAGTTTGGGATGCGGATAAGTGACGGGTTCGAGGCCGCTGCGCCGGCGTAGGAACGGATGGATCATATCGCCTTGGATCGGGCCCGGGCGGATGATCGCGACCTGCATGACGATGTCGTAGAAGCAGGCAGGTTTGAGGCGCGGCAGCATCGATTGCTGCGCGCGCGATTCGATTTGGAAGACGCCGATCGTATCGGCGGCCTGCATCATCGCGTAGGTCGGCTTATCGTCGGCGGGGATCGTCGCGAGATCGAGCGGCGGCCGGTCGGGATAGCGGCGCCGGAAGAGCGTGAAGGCATCGCGCAAAAGCGAGAGCATTCCGAGGCCCAAGAGATCGATCTTGATCAGCCCGAGATCGCTCAGGTCGTCTTTGTCCCATTGGATGACGGTACGATCGCGCATCGTCGCCCACTCGACCGGCGCGACGCGCACCAGCGGATCGCGCGTGATCACCATCCCGCCCGAATGGATGCCGAGATGACGCGGAAACCCGTCGATGCGCCGGCACAGCAGCATCAACGTCGCGCCGAGCGCACCGCCGACCGGTGCGCTGCGATCGGGATCCGGATCGCTGCCGAAATCCTTCGCGACGAACCCGTACTGATGCGAGGGATGCGCGTTCACGACCGGTGCGATGGAGCGTTGGGGGTCGCTACGCGCGCCCCGAGCTTCCTTGCGCTCGTCGGCGCTCTCGAAACTCGGCGTGACATCGCCGCGCGAATGATACTGATTCGAGCCGGCATCGAGGTCGCGCCGCTTCCGGATCGACGCAGGCAGATCGGGATACGCTTGCGGCGCGGTTCCTAGAGCCCCCGCTAGTGACTCGCGTGCATCGTATTCCTCGACGACGCGCTCGACTTGCGCGAGCGAGAGTCCCATCGCTTTGCCCGCGTCGCGGATCGCCGAACGCGTGCGATAGGTGATGACCTCGGCCGTCATCGCCGCGTGCTCGCGATCGTAACGGTCGTAGACGTATTGGATGACTTTTTCGCGATCCTGATGCGCGAAGTCGATGTCGATGTCGGGGACTTCGGCACGTTCTTCGGAGAGAAAGCGCTCGAAGAGCAAATCGTGTTTGACGGGGTCGACCGCGGTGATCCCGAGCGCATAGCACACGGCGGAGTTCGCGGCCGAGCCGCGGCCCTGACAGAGCACGCGGAGTTCGTTTGCCGCGCGTACGATGTCCCATACGACGAGGAAGTAACCCGCGAGGTCCATCCGCGCGATGATGCCGAGCTCGTATTCGAGTTGGCGTTCGACCTTCGTTTCCAGCGGTTGCGGAAAGCGCGTCTTCGCGCCGCGATAGACGAGCGTGCGCAGATACGATTGGTGGCTCGTCTCTTCAGGCGGCACCGGAAAGTGCGGGAATTGGCCGGCGAGTTTGTCGAGTCGGAACGTGCAGCGTTCGGCGATCGCCAGCGTGTTCGCGATCGCGTGCGGATAGGCGGCGAAGAGTGCCGCCATCTTGGCCGGCGACTTCAGATCGTGTTCGTGATTGGGACGCAAGAGCGTCCCCGCTTTGGTCAGCGTCGTCTTGTAGCGAATGCACTGCAGCACATCAGCCAGCAGCGCATCGTCGCGCGTCGCATATGCGACGCCGTTGGTCGCAACAAGCGGAACGCCCAGCGCGCGGCCGAGTTTCGCCGAGGCGTGGATGAGCGCCGCGTCCTCGCTGCGCGCGTGGTGCTGCACTTCGAGAAAGAACGCATCGGGAAACCGGTCGCGCAGCTCCACCCCGACGCGCTGCGCCTCGATCTCATCGCCGGCTACCAGCGCGCGTTCCGGCAGCCCGTTGCGCCACCCCGAGAGCGCGATCAGCCCCGCCGTCCGTCCCTCGAGATCGCCGAGTTCCAGCCGCGCATCGCGCTTACGCCCCCGCAACTGAGCGATCGAAATCAGCTGCGCAAGGTTCTGATACCCCACCCAATCT
>Ga0209611_10006735_pt1 | contig 18673 bp, 15 predicted proteins | sample S1TSphgellanicum_3_FD_187693 | JGI IMG/M metagenome (GOLD analysis project Ga0209611, IMG submission 187693) | Host-associated microbial communities from peat moss isolated from Minnesota, USA - S1T2_Fc - Sphagnum magellanicum MG (SPAdes) (version 2) | ecosystem: Host-associated > Plants > Peat... | reverse complement strand
CTTGAATGAGTTGCAGAATGAATGGACAATCTTGGGAGAACATGAATGTTTTCATCAAATCCACCATGACATAATTATTCTATTCTCTCAATTTCTTTGACAAATATCCAAAACTTCTGTCAATATTTTCATGTGTGTCCCCAACTACAAGAACCTTTAATTCAACTTCTTCAAAAACTTTGTAAGTAATTAACAAGGAAAGAAACGTTCGCAGGTGATGATTTTTGTTATCTTTCACATAATTGTCCATCTAAAAAAGTAACGTCCTTGGAAATGGCTTCACACCCATGATTTCAATCAATGGGAACTTCCTTATAGAATTTGCTGGAAGAATGTTTTTTGGAGTTCAAACTAAAAAAAAACCCAACTCCTTAACTAGCTCCTTTTCAAGACTACAAAATTAAGCGTAGAAGCGACCCAATCATGAAATTAAGATAATTGGGCTAGAGCTCCTTAGAACATTGAGCAAAGGCTTCATCCCCATGTCCATGAGCAATCATTCCAATCAATGTCATTGGCCATTACCCCAGCTTAGACACCATTTTGTTCTTCATTTGAAACCGAGGCAAAGTTGTTTTAAAATTGTCCATCTTATCATGAAATCTTCTTGAGATTACATAGATTCAACTTTCTAGGTGTGATATAGACGTTGACAAGATTCTTGGTTATTGTTATGCTTCTTCAATTTAATATCGTGCTTTTTCACACAAAGGTTGTTTTTTCCTACTTTGGATATCAAATCCTTCAAGGATTCACAAATGGTACACTTGGCAAAAAAAATAAAATTGTTCCACACATCCATGTTTATATATTTTTTTTTCAACCGATTCATAGTAGATTACAAAATGCTTCCAACTTGTAGCTCCTTGCTAATTTGCAAGTGTGAGGAGAAACTAAATATCAGAATGATGAACAAGAACATTGAATATCTATTACAACTTTAATTAAGGCTATTTTACTCTATAGACCTGGTGGCCACCAGGTTGAAAAATGGTTAAGACATTGTAGGGTTATAAGACTTTATGAAAAACCAACTTGTAAAAAATGCTTGAATGAAACAATATTAACCACATCATTACATTATCTAGTGGCCACTAGATGAACCTATAATTGAGAAGTATAACAAGTCTTCATACAACACAACGAAAATGAATCATTCCATGTTTATTTGGTCACTACACTCTCACATTATCCTCAAAGTATCTAAAAGAACACTACTAGGGAATGCGTCCTAGTTCACTCTGGATTTCACTAGATTTTTGAGTGAATTTGGACATTTTCACCTAGTGAAATTATTTAACCCCCTAGTGAATAGGGACCAGTTGCTATGGACAATGACTTGTTTCACTAGTACTTAATGAAACAAGGTTATTTTCAAGTGAAATACAAATTTACCAAACCATTCACTTGCTAGTTAATTAACTAACCAATATGGAAATTAATTAAAATTTAATTATTTAATATAGAATATTATTGATAATTTCATGATTTTTAAAGCCTATTATTTATTGACACGTGTCACTACCTACGCTAGGTTAAAAACCTAACCTAGGTAAGTAGATATGCCATGTAATCAACCTAGGCACCTAGCCTAGGAATTCGATAAAAGAATATTCGATCAACATACCATTATGACCACACACAACACCACCCATGAGGTTTGATCCCTTGACCTTTGGAAAAGGGGCAAACACCCTTACCATCAAGCCACCACACTTGTTGTAATAATATGTTACATTACATTTTATTTATCAAATACTTCATTTTAAACATTATAAAAACATAAACTTTGAAAATTCATATCTTATTAAGATTTTGTTCAAATGAAATGATTCGAATTTACTTTTTTAAAAAATTCAATCATGTACATAATTACATTTATTTCCTTTTGAAAGTTTAAAATCATTTGAACAAAAAAAAAGTTGAATATCATTATTCAATAACATTTCAATGATCATTCTTTTGAAAAAAAAAAGTTTCGTAAATGAATTTTTTTTGGTTAATACAATAATATTACCTATGTTAAGCTACTTTCAATTATTATATGACTATTTTTCATTAATTTAAATTATTTCACCCTACATTATTTATGACTATTTATGGCTATTTTCAATTACTTTTGGTTATTTTTGGCTATTTCACCCTAGGCTAATTTTGATTATTTTAAATTATTTTTTACTATTTTAATTTATTTCAATTTAGACTACTTTTGACTATTGAAAGTTATTTCACCTTAAGTTATTTTTGTTTATTATAAATTAGTTCACCTTAAATTATTTTTGGCAATCCTAAACAATTATAATATATGGCTATTGGTTATTCTTTTATTAGTGGTATTAGTGGTTATTAATGGCTATTGGTACATATTCTATTTGTGGCTATCAATGTTTTTTAGTGGTAATTTTATTAATAGTTATTGGTGGTTATTCTATTAATGGCCATTAATAGTTATTCTATTGGTGGCTATTGGTGGCTATTCTATCAATGGCTATTGGTGGCTATTATATTAATGGCTACTAGTGGCTATTCTATTATTGGTTACTAATGGTTATTCTATTAATGGGTATTGGTGGCTATTCTATTAATGGTTATTCGTGATTAATCTATTAATGGCTATTGGTGGCTATTTTATTAATGATTATTCGTGATTAATCTATTAATGGCTATTGGTGGCTATTTTATTAATGATTATTCGTGATTAATCTATTAATGGCTATTGGTGGCTATTTTATTAATGGCTTATTGGTGGCTATTCTATTAATGGCTATTGGTGGCTATTCTTTTAATGGCTATTGGTGGCTATTCTATTAATGGTTATTGGTGGCTATTTTATTAATGGCTATTGGTGGTTATTCTACTAATGGTTGTTGTTGGCTATTTTATGAATGGTTATTAATGGTTATTGTATTATAAGTTATTGTTGGTTATTATATGTTATATTACAACTATTGATGATTATTGTATTATAAATTATTGTTTGATATTCTATGTTATAATATCATAGGTTATCGGTAGTTATTATATTGTAGGGTATTTAAAATTATTTTTCATAGGTTATTATTTTATATTCTAAGTTATTTTTACCTTAGGTCATTATATTTTGTTTTAGATTATTTTAGGTTATTATGCTTAGGATAAAATAATTTATAATAACATAAAGTAAAATGACCTTGAATAATTTAAAGTATAACTTGAAATAACATATATTAATTTTAAATAAAATAACCTAAAGTATAGCCTAAAGTTAGTTGAATAATTTAATTTAAAATAATTTAAAAGCTTATAATAAACTAGTTAAGATACTTTAAGGTAAAATAACATATAATAATTTAGGGTACAATCATTTATAATAACATATAATAACATAAAATATAAGTTAGAATAACTAAAGTAACTTAAAATAATATAAGGTATATCATAAACTAACATATATAGAATATTTTTAAAAACATATAAATGAACCTATTTGCTATAGTAAATTGTAATAGTGAATTTTGTTAACTAGTAATGAAACATGATGTTTACATAGTGATATTATGGTGAAATAACTTTCATTAAATGAAATCAGTAAAATGCAATGAAGTTATTTCACTTTTAAGGTCCCATAGTGATTTAAGCTAGTAAATTACACCCCACTTTGGTAGTAGTGGAATGAGATGGACATCTTATTTCCCATCTCTAATTCCCTTCATTTGATGCAACATTACATTAGCACACTTCTCAATCAAAGACTGAATGTTTGATTTGGCATGTATCATTAGGATTCATTACTTTTGACTCCCCTTATTTTGATGTGGTAGAATTTTACACCCTCTTTTGCTTTCTTGCTTGTAACTCATGTAAGTTGACCTGAAAATCCCCATGATTTTATACCAAGTAGTTTCACAAACATCCCTATCTTGAAATGTCATAAATTTTGCACTATTGCAATCTCCTCTTCGATGCAAGCTTCTTGGAATATCCAATGTGTGGGTAGATCTTTCATCAAACGACTTGTTCCAAAATTCATGTTCAAACATTCTTGTCATTTGGTGAAGGAAATTTTGATCACAATTTAAAAAACAACACATCACCGCCCCTACTCCACAACAAGATTCCTCACTTGGCACCTTTTTTATCCTCGAGACAGAATTTATAGACATGATCTCCTTTCGTTTTCTCTTACTAAGCAATATTTTTTTTCCTTCACACTAATCATTCCTTCCACATCCACTTTAGGTACGTAGCTTTCATCGTATGAAAACAAAAGTTCCTTTAACAAGAATCATTCCATAGTTGTTTGAGGTAATGGCCATTTCTAAATAATCATTATCATTGAGATGTTTCTAGGATAATGAATAATGGTCAAGTTGACATGATCATGTCCAAAAATGTCATTTAAAACTGCTTCCGTCAAATCAGATATCGTCACACAAACTTTCGCGAGGAAAACACCTTCAAGATCTAGAAGATTGCATTCCCTTTCACACCAACTACTATGCCCTATTAGCAGAGCTCCTTTTTAGCACATGTCTTCTAAATTAGGTGAACTTGCTACATTGTGCTCATTAGCACCAAGAGATTCGTTGCCTTTGTTGTACTCACCCCCCAAAAACTCAAGGAACATTTGGGTAAAAACTTGATCATTTTGTTGCTCTCCAAATGTGCCAACATTTTAGACCGCATTTAGACAAACCACCCTCTTTGTAATAAGATTATTGATAGTTTCATCTTTAATACACTCTAATCTAGGAATCACTTGGCTTAGTGACCAAAAGAAACTTTTTCCTATAGCTAATATGAAATCCCACAACATTGGAGTCGAGCTAAAAAATGCCCATTCTTGGTACAAAAGGAATATAGTCTCCAGTGAAACAATGATGCATTCCTTTGGTCCTTGGGCCCCATAAATAGAAAGAGTAGATGGGTCTAAACAAACACCATAGTTGATGTGAAGTTTTCCACAATCGTCCTATGACTCCCACAAATCAACTGGACCTTTAGAATTCAGTGTTTCCATGGTTTCTATCAATCATGACATAAAATGCTTCTATTTAGCCAAGAGCTTAGCATACAGAAATCAATTGATTATTTTTAATTAATAAAGTCAATTTAAATGCTATCATTTGTCATTCGACAATATTTTAAAGAGCTACAATGTACATGTTATTTTTATCAATGAAATACAATCAATTGCAGTATTTTTCTTTAATTACTTTTATATTTAATTCCTTAAAATACTTAATATATTAGAGAATGTTTTTTCGCAAAGGTAGGAAAAGACTACCTAATGGCCGCCAAATTGTCTTTTCGCGAGGCCAACAAAAGGACAACCTAATGACTACCAAGTCGTTTTCTTTCGAAGGTAGCAAATAAACGACCTAGTGGCTGCCAAGTTGTTTTTTCATGAGGGTAGTGAAGGGATGACCTAGCGGCCATTAGCTCATTTTCTTGAACTATTTTGATATCACAATTTGGTGGTTGCAAAGTCATTTTCTTATGAAAGTAGCGAGGGGATGATTTGGCGGCTACCAGGTTGTTTTCTCGAATTATTTTGATATCACAATTTGGCAATCGCCAAATCATGAAGATGAAACTTTCCTTGTGAGAAAACAATGTGGTGGTAGTTAAATCATTTTCTCACAAATTTTTTGTCATTGTGATCTAGTGAGATGGACGATTTGGCAGCCACCAAATTGTTTCCCAAAATTGAATTAAAATAAATCGTCTCCCACGGCCTTCTACTTAAATGTCAACGTGGTAGCCATTAGACCATTTGATTTCACACCATCCTAGGATCGTCCATTGCCCATGTAATGGTTAGGTAATACGAACTTTGCATTATGAAAATTTCAATCTATCAATTCCCATGTCATGCTATTGAATTGATTATGGAACATGAGATGATGATTAAAAAACCGATTAATTAAACTAATGATAAAATACAAGCGAGGTCTAAAGAAAACATGCTTCATGGAGAGTAATTGAAATGGCAAAAAATACATGGGGTGAAATTAAAAGTTAATTTTTTTGTTGTTTAATGACTTTTAGTAACTCAATACGAAAATTCCACTCTCTGCTACTCAATTGGATGAATGACTGAATCTTCTAAATGTAAACAATGTGTTGAGGAAATCAATTTATGAAAAATCATATAACGATTAACTTGTCATTATGCTTACTGAATGATCACTTGAACAACATGGAGTTTATGTGATTTCTCTTTATAGGGTGGGAAAAAATCATAATAGAGATTTTTTTAAAAGGATGGGAAGGGAGGAGAAGCATTAAGAGGTTGGAAATTTTGACATGACCCCATCTCACAAGAAAGATGGGAAGCTATGGTTGTCATATCTTTAATGTAGAGGTGAAATCCAAATGAAAAGCTTATTGATTATTATGTTTTGCAAGATTTATAATAAGAAAATTGGAGAGAAAGGAAATGGGTAGAAAACACTCATTGTAACGTTGTTTGATTTTGCAACTTTCGAATGTTGTATATCATTGCTTGCTTTTGCAACTTTTGGATGCCATGTAGCGTTGTGAACTTTTGCATGTTTCAGACGTTCTAATTGTGGAAGGCCATGTTCGGAATTCTTGAGATTAAAAGAAAAAAAAAGACAACAATGATACAAATAAGAAGATGAAGTGAAAAAGCTTGGTGTCATGAAAGAAGAAGATTAACTTGGGAAAAGATAACGAGATAAATAGGCTAGGGAGGAATTACTTGAAAAGAGTAAACAAGGATAGAGCTGAAATACATAACATTAGAAGAGAGAAAGACCTATGGAAACCCTAATTTGTGACTTCCAAAAGTTGGAGATTTCCCTTTGAGAGAAAGACACCCAAAAATCCTAAATCAAGATTCTCACAAGTTGAAATGTTCCTTCCCACCTTTTTTCTAAATTGGGCTACCAAGATGATGTTATATGGACGAAAGGGTTTTAACCATGTTTCATCCATTTAAGTTTCGGACATTTAACATTCAAGGCTTGGCCGGTTTATAGGATCTATATGCAATGACCAGCCAACATTGTTGTTAATTGTCAACTTCAATAAACATTTCATTGCATAGTTTCAATATTTGTTGTTAACTAGTTTGTTGTATTATTTAGGTGCATACTAATCTTATTCGTTGGAATAAGTTTTTTCACACAATAATTTCCATGGTATTAAAGATCAATTATATAAACATGGACTTCTATAATTAATAAAAAAAATTATATTCCTATTTACAAATTTGGGTAAAAAATTTAGAATATTATTTTTAATGGAAAATTTTTAAGCATCAATTGAAAAAAAAAATTACAAATAAAAGTTCTCATGCAATGTAAGGCTAACTAATAATTTTTTTTGTAAAATTGGGAATTGCTTTTGAAATAAAAAGGTACCCAATGAAATTTTGGATGGCCATGATCTTTTGAAATTTGTCAAAATTATTTGAATAAATCATCATGCAAATCAAACACAATTATGAATTGTTATAGTGTTACATATAAATGGAGTTTAATATATGAAAACATTTATTAAGTTGGGATTAATATATCAGAGTTCAACTTGATTTCCATGGTCCTTATTTATTTCCATAATTATATTATTATGAAGTTAAATTTTTTTTTTAATATTTATATTTTTTTTGTGGAAATGGGTTAAAATGTTGAGTTCGACAAAATTCAACGTTGTTCTTATAAGTGATTTACAATTAGTTTATTGGTATAGTTTTCCAACTTAGCGCTAAGTGGAAATAGGAAAAAATAAATCAAATCTCAATGTTACAAGAATAATATTAATATTCTACAATGATCATTATTTTGTATTCATTGGGAGAATCACGACACTTATGAATTATAACAATGTTGAAGTAAATTATATGTAAAGTAATTAAATATTATTTTTCTATTTTAATTATACATCAATGTAAATCACTAGATTGATTTACTTTATGTTTTGCTATTAAGTACATTGGGTTCCACATTGTCAAGTTTGCCTTTGAATATTATTTCACCAATTACAATGTGGTGGTAAGAAGTCTTCTAGTAAACTTGAAAATTTATTTCAAGATGATATTATACTAGACATGATTTGAATTTTTTTCTAATACAATTGTTGCATGATGTTTTTGTATTTTAACAGGACATCATTGATGTATGCAGTTATAAGTCTAAACACAAAACATAATTAATTTCAAAATTCATGGATTTTATTTGTCACTCTATGTTTCATCAATTTAAAACAAATAAAATAATTCAATCTTGAATGTAAAAATATACACGTGTGAGAACATATATAATATACATATAAAATTGACAATGTGTGAGTATTTTTAATTCATTGCATAATAACTTGCCTCTTTGAACTTAGTTCTATTTTATTGTCTATTTTATTGAGATTTTGGAGATTTCAAACCAATTTATCAAGTTGTTATTATCATTAAAATTATAAATCCTTAGTCTTAATATTGTATTTTTTAATATTATTTATGTTTGGTATAAAAATTAGAACAAATATGCATGACATCATACAAATGGGATGGCAACACATCATTAAGCAAAATTTGTCATAATTTATGGGTTTCTGAATTAACAAATCATCATAAATTGTTTTGCCTACATGTGTGCAACAATTTTAAAAACACGGAATAGGTAGTTTGACTTCCATTTATGTGAAAATTATAATGATTTTCATTAATAGTTACACCGCTTGGTGGCCAATAGGAGTATGGAATGTGGAAGGTCACAATTACATCCATTGAATTGAGTCCATGCACTAGTGGGTGTAAAGAAGGAAAAGCTACACAAAAGCTTGGCAATAGTAATGCCTTGGTTGCCTAAAGTATTTCAATAATCAAGAAAAGAACTTTGTAAAATTGGTATTGGATTGATAATGTTGTCATCTAACAACTCCTCTTCATCATAATTCACTCTTATTTACAATGGAAAAAACACGAAGTTGGAGTTTGGTTTGGGGTCACCATTTTGTCGCCTAATATGTTGAAAAATAGTCACAGGATTTCGCATTGCATGTTCCATTCATAACAACACCTTGGTAGCATGGTAGCATAATTAATGTTAAGACTTGGCACGTTTCAAGCCTTCTAATAACTTAAGGTCATAACCTATTCATGTCACCGATAAATTTTTGTGGCATATGAGATTATTTGAGCCAGAATATCTTTGTACTAACTAGTAAATTTGACAAAATAACAGTACTTTGGGGTGCTCTACTTGTTCTTGTCCCAAATGGTTAGATGAATTATAGCGTGATAATCAATTTTCCTAGCTTGCTTGCACATGTACTTGACTTGAAACCCTTTGAAATAGGCCTTCGTCATATTAGACTTACTAGACACCATGGTGCCAAATTGGTGTGGCCCTTCGTGTTGTTCATCCTCTTCCAAGCACTGAAACACTAGAAGAACAAAAGGAGAGAGACACCTTAAATACATGCAAACATCAATAACTTCATTCAATTGGTTGCCATGAAACATATTATCATCAATGTAAACTCAAGCAAGACAGTAACTTCATTATGCATAAGTTAGTAAAAAACTTGCTCCCTAAACACATGTTCTTGATAATATATTTATTGTTGCATCATTTGGTGGCCCCCAAATGAAAGTTTCTCTTTCATTTTCCACCTTCCAAATGGTAAAAGTCTTATGATCAAATAAATGATATCTTTTTTAGACATCTTAAATTTCTATTTGATTAAAAAAAATCATATTTGATTATGATTATAATAAGTTGTAATTTTACCGATAAAATCTAATTTACATGTATGATATGTAATTAAATAATCATCATATATAATATTAATAAATAGAACATAACTCAAACATATTTAGTAAAAATATAATAATTTGGACTATCCATGTCAATAAACAATACATAAAAACCAATAAATAAAAAATTAGACACAAGTTGATTATCAAAAAAATATTGTAATTCCAAAGATATCCCATATGTTTTAATCATCAAAATATTCTAGTTTTAATTGCCAAAACAACTATGACCAATTGCAAAAACAACTAGGTTTTCATCCATCCAAGGATCCATTTACAATAATGGATAAAAATTTGCACTTTTATTTTACTTTTCCATCCAAACATGTAATTATAGTCACAAATTATAGTTGCATTATAGTACCATCTACTTACCTATGTCCTATTTACTTACCTACTTACCTACCATCTACCTACCTACCTACCTACCATCTATCTACCTATGTCTTACCTATCGACCTACCTACCTACTTACCTACCATATATATTCTATTTATCTATCTTTTTACTTACTATCTACCTGCATATGAAAACAATTTTCTAATTTACATATAGTTTACATAAGTAGGTATGAACATTCAAAAACATAGGTAGGTAGGCATATGTACTTACCTATCTACCTAATTAGGTACATATTAATCCTACTTATGAAAAAATTGAAGTTCAAATGTTATTATACACATTAACAAAAAATTTCATGGAAGTTCAAAGATACATGTTAAATCCATTAAGAATCATATTTCTTAATTATATGTATTGAAGTGCAGTTTACATACTGAAACATCAATAGTTAATTATTATGTAATTATCAAATATCTTTAAACTAAATTGTCCATGTTCATGAACTCAAAATCAATTATACTAAATTAAATATAAGAAGTTACTTAATTTATCATTTAAGGATAGTACATTAATCCTTGATAAATAACTCAAAGATAGTAAAATACTTATTAAATGGTTCATATTTCAAATGTTTATTTAATGTTTCTAGAATTTAATGTATAAAATTTAGGTTTAAGGTTTATGGTGTACCATTATTTTAGTGGCCTTGCTTTTCAATTCTAGATCATTGCATATGCTTATTTCATTTTCAAAAAAACATAAAAAAACAAAGGGAAATATTTTTGACCTAAAACCAATTGAAGCTCAGTTCTATTGATCCACTTCTAGATAAAGCTTTAATGGCTTAAGGTTTGATCTTGCAACAAGTATTCCAATTAAGATAGTTGAGACTATTGGGAACCCTAAGTCCTTGATGCATAAATTGTATGACAGTTAATCACCCAACCTTTTTAATTTCTTCAATATCCTTTTAATATGTATCCCTAAGGAAATAACATCAAACTAACATTGTGTTAAAGATATATATTGTTGTCTACAAAACTATTATAGATTAGTTGAGTTGGGGACATGACACGCATCTTCCAATGGCAAAAACAAGGTATGTCCTTGATTTCCTAGTTCTATCCAATTCAATTCTATCTCATAGGACAAGAAAAAAAAAAATTGTGCATGAACACAATGGATCAAGATCTTGTTCTACCAGGACATCCTTTTTCACTTGATATAGAATATGGAAAAATGTCATTAAATAGAGACTTTTGCACAATGTAGAAGTAAAATCTCGTGCAAATATAAGTTAGACACAAACTTCATGACTAAAACATTGAACTGGAATTGGAGGTCTATGCATTTCGGTCCTAGTTTTTATATTTCATTATAGGTTCATGAAAAAGCCTTTAAATGAATACATTAGGTATAGTAATTTTTAAGGTCAATGGAATAGTGTTTTTCTTTAAACGTAATTGATTTTCGAGGATATCCATGCAAATCGGGATGAAACAATTTCATGGCCACCAAATCATTACCAACCTTAATCCTCAAGGACGCACAAGATCTAGTGGCCACCATATCGTTGAAAGGTTAGTATTCAAAGACTTAACTATCTCATGGCCGCTAGGTAGGCACCATTGTTCTTCCAAAACCACACAATGATCTAGCAGCCCCCACATCATTGAAGTGTCAATATATGAAAACAAATTAATTCAGTGGCCACCAGATTGTTACCAACACTAATCTTTAAGGAAAATAACGATTTGGTGGCAATTAGATCATTATGGCCTTAAGGACTAAATCTTGTAACAATTTGGCTGCCATATGATTGTTATGTCCTTGAGGAGTAGCCTATGTAACAACCTAATGGCCACCAGATCGTTATGTCCCTGAGGAGTAGCCATAGTAATGATGTAGTGCCACTAAATTATTAGAAATGATAGTTTTCACGAAAAAACCATTCTAGTGGCCACCAGATCGCTTCAAGGTCAATTATTCAAAATGTTAATATCTGGTGGTTGCCACATCATGACCGATGATAATATTTGACGTTGTGAAGGTCTGGTGTGCATTGGCTCATTTTCAACGAGATTCTTTGAAGAAGTAACGATCTGGTGGCCACCAGATCATCAAATCTAAAACATAACATAAACATAGTGATTTAGTGGCCACGAGATCATCAAATCTAAGACATAGCATAAATGTAGTGATTCGATGGCCACCAGATCATACACAGGGGAATTAATCAAAGACAAAATGATCTTGTGGCCACTAGATCATTGATAGGTTTACTCGTTGAATGGGATTAAGTTTCTTCCTTCAAAATTAATAATGATTTGGTGGCCACGAGATCGATATGACGACGACAGACAAGGATTATCATTTGGTGGATACTAAATTGTTATGTGTTGAAAGTCTTATTGATAAAATAGTAATGTAATGGAAGTAAATAAATCCACCTACGTTGTAATATAAATTGTTATCTGGTGACTAGTAGATTGTTCTCATTAGATGTGGTATAGGAAACGATTTGGTGGTTACCATATTGTCTTTTTCTTTTTTTTATTGTTAATGTAGTTTGCCCATCCATGTCATAATGGTCTTCATATTCACCTCTTCACCAAAAATCCTTGGGCAAAAACTAGAGTATAACAACAACTATGAGAACGTGGATGTTGACATCTGGTTATTAGAAAGGGAGGTAGACAAGGGGGGTATTGAATTAACTATGGAAACACCACATATTGAGTGGTGCTTCCAATTTGAGAAATGGAAGGACCTTGACAATGTTAAATATGTTCATGTTGTCAACCTTAAGGCCTACAAGGATGATCCATAGTAGGTTGTGGTCTTCCTACTAGTTCCATTCTCTCCGTCACAAGTCGGGACCGTTGGCCCAATTTTGAAGATGGATGACAACCTGCACCCGAATAGTTGTGAGAGAAGAAAATTCAAGGTTGCAAATTTCCTGAATAGGATAACAAAGCTAATATGTTAAATGTGGGACAAAATGGTGACTGTGATAATCATCAAGAAGGACAATAGAATGGTGACAACTTTTAAAGTGGCTCAAACCAATGTTGAAGGTTCATCAGTTATTAGAGCTCCTAAAAAGAAGAAAAGGAAGCAACAATAAAGGAAAAAAGGGAAAAAACAAATGATAACCTCATCATGAAGAAATATTTGAAAGGCATTGACGAGACCAAATGCAAGCATGTCGATGAATAAATCAGGAGTGAATTTTCTAACTATTTCCCCCTTGAAAACAAGCTTGTTGAAGGGGTAAAGGTTCTTGTGGATAGATTCCTGCCTCTTCTTCGGAGAATTGTGTACCACCCATTGAACGATACACACATGAACGAAATCAAACATCAAATTTTGATGTTCCATTACATCGAGTAATAGTGTCCAATTTTGTTATTCTTATTGATTTGACAAATCCAACTAAGATTCTAGAAACACATCCAAGAAACCAGTTTGTTATTTCCAATTTGATGTTCTTTATTGTGCATGGACAACATACAATCTAGGCTATGAAGGTAATTTCCATACTATAGTTTTTTTTTAATTCCCCGCCCACTACTCGAGTCATCTCATTGAATTCATTCGAACTAATTTGTTTATTTATTTCCTTAGGAAATACTCACGATGGACGATGTCAATGATGACATACATGAATAATTCCAGGCCTTTGGTATCATTGTCATTTGGAATGTTGATTTTGTAAAGCTTTGTAAGCCCTTGTCTGTCTTCAATAATCCAAATACGTTGAAGAAATTAGTCCCTTCATATAGGGAAAATCTTTAACACGTGCGAAAAATATGGATTGAGTTCAGTCGACCGAGCCCATAATTCGAACAAGAGAAGAAGAAAACACGAGCTTACAAGGTACGGATTTTCAAAAAATATTTTCCATAAGAAATCCATGTTGAATGTTTGGTTCTAAAAATGATTTAACATGTTTTATTAGTTTTGAGTAGGGCTTTGAGGCTTCATTGACAATTGTGTTTGTGGTTCGATCAGTGAAGGATTATATGTTAGTCTTGTTGCTTTTGGACCTAATCTATGAAGAGTGTAAGGAGATTTTGTTACTGTGGGAGTAGGGGAATATTTTGGACGAGTATGGAAAACTATTTTCAAGACCAAAATTTATGGGAAATTTGACATTCTATTGCCTTGTGGGGCTAAAGGAGTCTCACATGGTGAAGCTGGCACATGGTTTGAAAGCGCACAAAATTTTGTTGCAAGATCGGCCTACGACAAGGGGCAACCCACACCTTGTGACAATGACAAAGTTTTGCTACAACATCAAGAAACGAAGGGTGATTAGAAATGAGATCATAGTATTCCATAGACATCTTCAACCAATAGCACAAAGTCCACAACCTTACACTGAGGAGATGTGGAAAAAAGTGAAATTGCAACATAAGTATAGCAAGGTGTTGTTTGCAGTACTAGAAAGGGCACTAAATGATGATTTCTCCAAGGGGAAGATCCATATGAATCCATCCAAGGATCCATCCTTTGATGAATTTAACAAAGTTTTCAAGTAGTGGATTTCAAGGTGAACTGATGGAAACCCACAAATTAGCCTTGGAATCACATTATAAGGTTGATCCACTCTTGGAACTCAACAGCCTTAAGGACCCTATGGATGGCTCCTAAACAGTAAATTCAGGAGGATATTTGTTGTTTTCTTGACTGTGAAGTCTTTAAGTGAAGACTTAAACGTTTGTTCTCAAATAGATTGGAAGAGTATATTCTCAAGCTTGTTGTTCATGAAGGTCACCTTCAAAGCAATTGTATATATTTGCAACCAAAAGTCCTTTAACAATTTGGTCATAACATTTCAGGAAAAGGGCATCTTAGGTGACATCTCTATGGAATATGGATTTTACCAGGCTTCCAAGTAGGAGGTTCCTTTAGTGAGGTCATTAGGTTCATGGATGAACTCACCATTTTTGGTATATGCTTACCAAGAAAGTTTCCGCAAGAGGAGATTTTTGTGTCAAGACATCTTCTAGTGAAGGTTCGCATCTACGATTGTCCATTTTTGAAAAAACAGAGGTTGTATAAGCTCAAATTCAACCCCGATGCCATTCGATTCATTCTACTGCCACTTTTGCATGCTAGAATGGCGTGTTTCAATATCCTTAGCGGTGGAGTGTTAACAAATTTATGCTTGGTATGTTCTCGCGAATCCTAAATCTATGTGTATGTTTCAAGGTTTGTTATCCATTTAGGATTCTGAATCAATATCAATGTAATTTTAGGAAAAAAAAGTTTAGGTTCTTAAGCTCATTCCAATGGACTTGCTCGACAAGGCTAAAATGATTGCAATGACTAGTCTATCAATTTTGTATGATAGAAATCCAGTGCCCCTTGCAATCTGTGCTTTGACCTTGGCTATAGATCTTGAACAACAAGGGTTAGGTGTAGAGGAGGAACTAGAAGAAGTGGATACATTTTTTCTTGCAAAAACGAAGAAACCCATGAGAAAGGCTATTCGTGGGGTTGTTATCAAAGAGATGAACATGAGAGTGGGTAGCGGTAATTTGTCAATCCTGAGGAGTTTTCACTCTCATGTAGTTGGAAAGAAGAAAATGACAAATGATGAAATACCATGTAGTGATATACCAACATGGCTGACATCTGTTTTGTGGAACCATTATAGATGGCCATTGTTGCTAAGGAGGATGATGTTAAGGCTTTCAATGATGATGATATTGGTATGGAGATGAATAGACAAGTTCCTTTGGAGGAATTGAGCCCACCTAAAGCTATATTAAATTACAACTAATGGTTCTCTTCATTAAACATTGTACATTTCTTTTAAATTATGAATACATTTAGATAGCATATTTTATAATTTTATTCTAAAGTGTAGTATGCATCTGGTGGCCACCAAACCATCCTCTCTTGTGGCCACAAAACTGGCATGAATTAAAAAATATTATCGCACAGGATGAAAACCGAGTCCTTTTGTTTTTTGTACATATATTTATTTTAAGCTTTTTACCTTCCAATATTTGGCTTCTGATTCCATCCTTGCCATTTGTTTATTGATGTTCTTTTTACTTTTCAATTTGTTTATTTTGTCCTTTTCCTATTTGGTTCAATTTTGACCCTTTTCTACTTTATGTTTGCAAGTGGATGTGATTTTTTGTTCGATGACTCTAGCGAGGACACATCTAAGGATTCAAATGATTGGGATAATATTATGTTTTTTTTAGCCTTGGTGGAATTCAAAGGACAATTGTTTAGATATTTGGACAACATGATGAGATTGAATTACATTGGAGAAGGCATGTAAAAAGGCAAGAAAGATAGAGGAAATTGATGTTTACTCTAGTCTAGCTTTCGCCCAGTTGAGGCTCTCCATCCCCACCTTCGTTTCTCCCATCTTTTAAGCCATTAGTCTTGTTGCATCTGCATTCACCCTTTGTAGGATTCGATGGGGCCGAAGATGATGGTGTTTTTGGAATCCTCCATGAAACTGCCAAGGAAGATAAGGGGAAAAAACCCACTCTTGGAGGTTTCAGATCTCCCCCTCCTTGGGATGTAGAGGACATGGAGGTAAATCATTTGCATGTGATATTCAACTTGAAGGGGATCCTTGTTGGGAAGGAGTATTTTAAAATTAATCACCTCCTACTTCCATCATTTAACTTGGCTAAGGGCCCTACTTTACTAGGTAAAAGCGTTGTACCCAAGCCAACTCTAAAGGAATTCCTCCTTAGGTGTTTAAAACAATTTACTGTTTATATATGGCGTTTGATCCACTTGCCAAGATGAATGCCTACTTGAGAAAAATAGTTGAAGAGATAGGTATTGAGATTAACAAGCACTTTCTACAGTTTCCCATCAAGCCATGCCATTATTGTGTTGATCGTTTCATTCATGATAAATTAATTTATCATAAGGACCTTTTTTATTTCTTCCTTAGGTATCCTAATACTCAAGGAATATGTTGTTCATACACACCTTATAGAACCTACCTGAATCCACCCTCTAATGCCATCTTTGTTGAGTTTTATGAGTACGTGCCAAAAGAGAATAATTATTTGATGAAGGTTCTTCTCCTATACTTAGAGTTCTTTTATTACTCTGGGCTTAGTGTTCCCACCTTTGTGGAGCTCTATCTTTTTGGTGCCATAAAATGTATCAAGGAAAATGATGTTAGATTTTGGATGTTGTTTGAAAAATGCACCATGGCCTATTTCACAAGTTTTTATGGAAATCATTCAACATTTGTAATAAATAATCCAATTTTTTTTTTTGCTCCTTTTTTCCAATGTTGTTTTGGATTGTCCAATCTCATTGATTTTTATTGTTAGTCTATTTTTGGACTTTTATAACTACTGTCTGTTTGAAAATTTCAAATTATTGGTGTGCCCTTTCTTGAGGAAGCAAAAGATAGGGATGAAGATAGGGAGTAATTAAATTCATGCGCGGTTGTTGAATCTGGCTTGAATGAGATTCCTTTGACTTTGGGTTTCAATTCTCAAATGCCTAAAGTGAAAGATGTGGAGTTGTCAAATTCACACGTGGTCGTTGCAGTTGGCTTGGATGAGATTCCTTCGACTGTAAGTGTTGATGTTGAAGTGCCTGGTTCACTTATAGTGGAGGCGAATTTATTTCATGTGATTTTCAATTTAAATGGAATTTTGATTGTAACATGTTTCAATAGAGGTTCTCGCACTATCATTATCTATCCTGGATTAAATGAATTTATAGAGAAATGCCTTGTTCAATTCTAGGTGTATATTTGGTTTACAGCCTAGTGTCAAAATATCCATAATTATTTAGATCAAATATGTCACAAAACAAAAATTTCTATACATGTTTCTAGAGTGTCTGATCAAAAGTTTTGCATGTGAAATCTCCATTTCTTGCTAGATAAACTTGACAAGCAAATTTTCCACAAAAACCTTGACGTTTATTTTTTGCTTATCCTTATATTTCACATTGGCAACACCTTGCTCGTAGATGAAATGTTATGCATAAGCATGTTCAATAGCCTATATAGTGCCATTTTTTTGGAGTCCTTTGACGATCATTATGGGGAGGATCAATATTTGTTGGGGATTGTTTTCCCTTACTTGGAAAACCTTCATTTGTTTCAATACAATGTTCCCACCTTTGTTGAATACAATCCCTTTGGTAGGATTAGATGTATTAATCCAGGACTTTTTTAAATGTTATTTTAAAAATGTAATCAAACCTACCAACCAATATTTTGTAACAGTGCAAAATTGAAATTGAAAAAAAAAAAACCTTATTCATTGTTCATCTTCAAATTTTGTTTGTTTGAATATCTAAAAACTTTCTTTTGGTCAAATTTATTAAAATTTTTAGTTTTATTGCTTGAATCTTGCTTGTATTTTTTGCTTTTATTGCATTTAGTATTGGCCTAATGGGCTTTCGATTGAACCTCACACTCCTTTGACCATCACTAGTAGAAATCAGCCAAAATGTAACCAGTCAATTTACGACTACATGCGACTTATAGTCGTTTGCGACTAGATTTGAGAATATTTGCAACTACAAGACCAACTTTCAACTATTTTGGTCATTTTC
>Ga0209611_10006734_pt1 | contig 18674 bp, 23 predicted proteins | sample S1TSphgellanicum_3_FD_187693 | JGI IMG/M metagenome (GOLD analysis project Ga0209611, IMG submission 187693) | Host-associated microbial communities from peat moss isolated from Minnesota, USA - S1T2_Fc - Sphagnum magellanicum MG (SPAdes) (version 2) | ecosystem: Host-associated > Plants > Peat... | reverse complement strand
AGGGTGGTTGACTTCTGGGCATTTGAGATGGCCATGTGCATCAATGTTGCCAAGACTAAGATCATGTCAATAGGCAAGGGTGCCCCCCAACTGCCTGTTAACACCCCCATTCACAGTGGTTCTATGTAGGGGGTGGAGCCTTTCAAGTATTTAGGAGGCATTGTCAACTCCCAAGCTAACTTGCAAAAGGAGGCTGATGCTCGTTGTGCACCTGGGCTGGGCGCTTTTGCACAATTCTCCCATGTGTGGGGGAATCACCACCTCCTGGTGTAGACCAAGGTGAAGGTTTTTAGCTCTTTTATCGTTCTACACTTCGTCTACAATAGTGAGACGTGGCTTTTGACGCAAGCACAAGGGGATAGGTTGGAAATCGCGTACAGCAACTGCCTGAGGCAGATTTTGGGGGTTGGCATTGTTGACCACCACAACCTTGAGCATCTAAGGGGCAAGTGCCGGGTATCCTCTTTGAAATAGCTTTTGGCCTAGAAAAGGCTGTCATGGTTGGGGCACATGGCTAGGAAGCTTGAAGAAAGGTACCCATGTTAGGTGTTGTCCTCACGTCTGTGTGGTGCCAAACACTCTAGGGGCCACCCTGCCCAGTCCTTTGTCTCCACAGCGTGCAAGGACCTTCAAACATTTGGCATACCATTTGCACAAGGGGGTTGGTATGAGCGCGTTCAGGACCAACCTCAGTGACGAGCTAGCATCAAATAGCTACCCACCTAGAAGGGGGCATCTTGGTGCCCATTCGACATTAGCCTCTCAGGTCTTGTTGGCTGAAGGCTTGGGCATAAGTTGCCTTTGTTGTTTTCGTTCGATTGGTTCGGTGATCATGTGGCACCATCTGGCTCACACTTTTGACATGCATTGCTTGCATGGAAAGGGCTAAGTTGGTAAAAGGCAATGATGATGATGAAGTTTTAACCTAATCAACCTTTTACCCTAATTAACACCGTACTATAAATAGCGTTTCAATCTATGTGAGGGTAACTTAGATAGATTGTTTAGGGTTTAGGGTTTAGAATATAAACTGTGGCGATCACTTAAGGATGTTTGATCCTTAGTTTTGAGGAGTGATTGATCCTCATTTGAATGGGATTGTAGAGATAGTTCAAAAGGATGAGTGAATATAATGAAATTCAAAGGTGGATTATTTTATTGAATAAAGTCCTATGAACATCTTAAGCCAAAGAGCTTGCAAACACACTAGGCAAAGGCAAATTGTGCTAGAACTCAATGTGAAGTAACCTTAAACCATGGCAAATTGTGCAAGAACTCAATGTGAAGTAACCTTAAACCATGGCAAATTGTGCAAGAACTCGATGTGAAGTAACCCTAAACCATGAAAACAAGAATGTGAGTAAAAAACTCAACATGTTTTGGGTTTAGGTTTAAGGTTTGTGGACATTTTGATTAAGGTTGGATTCCGGTTTGGCTTCTTGTCCCAAGGTTAGAATCATTTTGGACATCTTGGTCTAAGGTTAGAATCTTGTGTACAACATCTTGCCCTAGGGTTGGCCACTTTGGCTTGGCCCCATAGTCATCTACTGTCAAGCTCCATTGGATGTATTCTGTACATCCAAAGTCACATTAACTAGGTAGAGGTTTCCATTAGCATAGTAAGGTCCAAGAAGGTGTGTTCGTGGATGTGTTTCATCCAAAAGAATAGGATGAAAATGGGAGTGTTGGTTGGAGTGCAGGGGAGTCTTGGAATTAGGGTTTGGTGTCGAAACAAGGATTAGGGTTTGGCGCCCTGCCGCGCTGAGAGTCAGTCTCTTTGGGAGCGCGTGCTCGTGTTGCGTTGCGCGGCCGCGCTCGCTGCGGCAATCCTTTACGGATTGCTTCTTGCTCTTCGGAAGCCAAGAGGAGTTCTAACTCTAGCGAGAGAGTCCTCCTAAATTAGGAATCAAAGAATAGATAGAGTCTTTGTTTGCTTCTGGGAAGCGCGTTGTGCGGGATTTTGGACTTAGGGCGGTTGGTTAGGAGGTTACTAGAGGTTGGTGGAGAAGAGGACAAGGCCGGCGCGATGTCGGAACGGTTGACAAGGATTGCAATTGTGACCTCCGACAGATGCAAGCCCAAGAAATGTCGTCAGGAGTGTAAGAAGAGCTGCCCTGTTGTGAAGACAGGTCCGTGTTAGCCCTCCCCCCACTCTTCGACGACGCCGCTCTCTTCGTCCTTTTTCGCAATTCTCTTCTTCATCCTTTCTCAATTCTCAACGCCTCTCGGTTCTTGAAGGAATCGTTTTTGCGAACGCTTTAGCATCGGAATAGCGGATTGATTGCACAACAGCACTGCATGTGTGTGTGTGTGTGTGGGGCAGGCAAACTCTGTATCGAGGTTTCCTCACAATCAAAGATTGCCTTCATCTCTGAAGAGCTATGCATAGGTTGCGGCATTTGTGTGAAGGTGAGCTCCATGTTTTGTTGTTCCATATGATTCATTACGTTTTCCATCATTGTTGGCCTGATTGTATTGTTTTCTGTTTGCTGTGGTTTGGTTCTAGCTGCTTTTCGACTTACTTTTATGCTCTTCCACATAAGACTGAGGTTTCTTCCGCATAAGGCTTTGGTTAAGAAAAATATTAACGGCCAATAGAAGAGCTCACAAACCATCTCTCTGTGTTTAGGGTTAGATGTGTTACCGACATTTCTGAAGAGGTCCCACACAAATATGACAGTGCAGCCATCTTACAGAGTTTTGAGCCATGGTTTTCCACCTTATGAATCAAATTGGAAAAAGAAATGAAAAAAGATATGGTCAAAAATTTCATAATGATTTTGTTCCACATAGGTTTGTTGTCAGTAATTCTATTGTCATGCATTCTTTCTGGACTTTCAGTTCCTGACCGCTGGATGCTAGATTCCAGGAGGAATGTCCATGGAGGGGATTCTGCAATCTTTTGTAGAGCTCAAATGGCTGTTGTTTGCCAACTGAGGCATTAACTCTTGTTGGTTATTGTGCAGAAATGCCCATTTGAGGCCATCCAGATTATCAATCTTCCTAAAGATCTTGACAAGGATACCACACATCGCTATGGTCCCAACACCTTCAAGCTCCATAGGTCTGTATTTTAGCTTCACTTTTCCTTACATGTTTCAGTATGTGGTGGTTGATATTTTCTCACACATGGCCTGTATGCACTTGGCATTGCAATATCTGTAGGCTTCCATTCTGTGATGTAGAGCTCTGTAGATGACTGTGAATAGGGCCACCATTTATTGAAGGATGTACTTAGGAATTGTTTTGTTTTCTGCTTGATTTCAAATCCACTGACATGGGAATGCTGTAACAGATTGCCTGTACCAAGGCCTGGGCAAGTCTTGGGGCTGGTGGGAACAAATGGTATTGGGAAGTCAACAGCACTGAAAGTGTTGGCGGGGAAGCTGAAACCCAACCTTGGAAGATTCGTAGTATGTTCCTCTACTAGAGTCTGTTTCATTCAGAAATTCTTTTAAATTCCAGCGGATGCTGAAGTATCTGTCCTTAGTCTCTGTCACAATCCTTTTATTCTCATGAGTAGAAATCAAGTAGTGGCATGAATTGCTTGGGAGCATCAATGCATTGCCTGATATTGCATCTTGTAGGATTGGGCTGTTCAAGCTGCTGTCATTCTGTGACCAATTTATTGCATGGCAGTGCAGGGTGCAGTCTAGGGCTTCTTATATTTCTAGTGTAGTTGTGTAATCACAACATGGTCAGTGGTGATGGAGGAATCTGGATGTTTTAGCTTCATGAATTTTGTGGTATTTTTGGCAGAATCCACCTGATTGGCAAGAGATTTTGACCTATTTCAGAGGTTCTGAGCTGCAGAACTACTTTACACGTATTCTGGAGGACAATTTGAAGGTTTGAATTTATTTCACCTCTGTGTCTAGTGTTGAACTAGCCCACATGAATGTTGGTTATCAGTTCAGCAGTGTGAAGCTCTCAGTTCTGTAATCTTTTGTGATTTCTATGACCATGTTTTTTGGGCTCTGCATGATCATGGCAGGCAATAATCAAACCCCAGTATGTTGATCACATTCCCAAAGCAGTGAAGGGGAATGTTGGTGAAGTTCTGGCCCAGAAGGATGAGAGAGAAATGCGATTTGAATTGGCTAAGGACCTTGACTTGAACCGGGTGCTTGACCGCGATGTTGGTGATCTCTCTGGAGGAGAGCTCCAGCGTTTTGCAATTGCTGTGGTTGCTGCACAGCATGCTGAAATCTACATGTTTGATGAGCCTTCAAGCTACCTTGATGTGAAACAGAGGTTGAAGGCTGCCCAAGTTGTTCGTTCTCTTCTCCGACCAAACAGGTGGGTAGCTTTCTTAGTCTTGTAATCAATTTAAGGTTTCTGTTTCTGCCATTGACTAACACAACTGTCAATATGTCAATATTAAGATAATATGGAAGCCAGTCTTCCAATGAGCTCTTGTTGTTATTCTGCATTGGCAGTGGCAGTTTTTTTCACTTCAACATGTTCAATCTGCCATCTTGTTCTTGTCAGTTAACAATTGTGTTGTTGCAAATGGGGATGGAATGTGTTCTGACCACAGCAGAAAATTGGGTCTATGCAGAAAGCTGCATCTTTGAGGATGTTTTTGAAGTACTGCAGTCAACATGTGAGTCCTTTTTACTGTGTGACTGTGTGCAGTTATGTGATTGTGGTGGAGCATGACTTGAGTGTGTTGGACTACTTATCTGACTTCATCTGCTGCCTGTATGGAAAACCTGGAGCATATGGTGTGGTGACCTTGCCCTTCTCTGTAAGAGAGGGCATCAATATCTTTTTGGCTGGTTTTGTTCCCACTGAGAATCTTCGGTTTAGAGACGAATCTCTGACCTTTAAGGTATGCAGTACTCCTGTTTATTTAGAGTCCATTTGCAACTGAGCTTCTTGTTAGAGTATCACCTTTAAAGGGAGAATTGATGTCAGTGCAGATCATGTATCCCAAGGACATTGAACTTGCTGCAGAGATGACATGAGACATTTAGTGCTCATTGTGTGGTTTATTTTTCAATCATGCATCTTGAAACACAAATGTGCTTGACTGTTGGCAATTGCATTTATTATTTGAGTCTATTGGTGATTTTGCTTCTCCTGCAGGTTGCAGAAACTCCACAGGAGAGTGCAGAGGAAATTCAGACCTATGCACGCTACAAGTACCCTTCAATGTCCAAGACACAGGGTGGCTTTAAGCTTAATGTCAAGGAGGGAGAGTTTACAGACTCCCAAATCATTGTGATGCTTGGGGAAAATGGCACTGGCAAGACAACCTTCATTCGTATGCTGGTGGGCAGGAATTCCCCTTTTGCTTAGCAGTAGACTGTGCACCTGCATTTTCAAGAGAAGAATTTTGCAGTTCTCATTGAATGGCATGGACACCCCTGATGTTACTATTGGAAGGTTTCTGTGTTTTCAAGCACCTCATTGTTCTCTTGTAGCAAACATGTGAGTTGAGAGTTCTTGACTCATGCCATCTCCTTGTGAAGCTGACATGGCTGATGATGCATGAACTTGTAACAGGCAGGTCTGTTGAAGCCAGATGAAACTGATGATAGTGATGTGGAGGTTCCAGAATTCAATGTGTCGTACAAACCACAGAAGATCAGTCCAAAATTTGCATCAACAGTGAGGCATCTTCTGCACCAAAAGATAAGGGACTCTTATATGCACCCGCAGTTCAATTCAGATGTGATGAAACCACTGCAGATTGAGGCCCTTATGGATCAAGAAGTGATTAATCTTTCTGGAGGAGAGCTCCAGCGGGTTGCACTCTGTCTTTGCCTTGGCAAGGTACACAAGTAGCTTAAATGCTAATTTGCTGTTTGCATCATATGCAAGGACAAATGTGACAGTTCAAACTTGTTCTGCTGATTGTTTTTCTAGGTTTAAATCAAGCAGCAGATTGATTTTTTGTTTGCCTGTGTCTCCTATGTATTGGCTTTCGAAATTATTCCTCTCCTGCCTTCCAACTCAATCACTATTGTTGTATGTGTACAGCCAGCTGACATCTACCTCATCGACGAACCCAGTGCCTACCTGGATTCAGAGCAACGCATTGTGGCAGCAAAGGTGATCAAGCGTTTCATATTGCATGCAAAGAAGACAGCTTTTGTGGTGGAGCATGACTTTATCATGGCTACATATTTGGCTGACAGAGTTATTGTGTATGAGGGAGAACCTTCAATCGATTGTGTGGCCAATACTCCCCAAAGCCTGCTGACAGGGATGAATTTGTTTCTTTCGGTAAGTTTGTGAAACTTGTAAAGATCAAGGACAGCATTGTTGCAATTTACAAATAACTTTTGAGCAATTGATTGGGCTGTGTTATTGCTGTGAAGTCTGAGTACTCCCATGGATTGGCATCTCTACTTTTTCTTGTTCTTTGCTGCTTGTATACTAGCTGTTGATGTCACATGGATTCTTACAATGGGTGGTGGGTTTACAGCATTTGGATATCACATTCCGTCGGGATCCCACAAATTTCAGGCCTCGGATCAACAAGCTTGACTCTACAAAGGACAGGGAGCAGAAGAATGCAGGCTCGTACTATTACCTCGACGATTGAGTTGATTAGTGCAGTTAATGTTCTTGATCAGCTTGAGTATGGTCATCGAAAGAGCAATGTGTACCTTCAATGTCCTGGTTATGTAGGTAAACCGGCATGGTTACTGATGGTACATTCATGCCATGTGATTTGAGCTTTACTTTAGTTTGGGAATTTATAGCTGGAGTCCCCATGCACATACCAATATTGAGCTTGACAGATTATGTTGTCTCCTCCTGGAGCTTTTGTCATTCGGACAATCTGAACATGGAGAAATAGTTTGCGCTACACGACTGTTATGTAGATGCGGTCAAAAGAAAGGTCTGTGTCTTTCCTAAAGCAATATGCAGCTCTTTCCCATTCAGTAGAGAATATTAGTTTTAGAGCAATAGCATCACATGCACAAAGACATGGAACTAATACATCTGTTATGATGTATTTGCTTGCCAGCCGCAGTGGGTTGTTAAAAACATGGTGCAGCTTTCTGTCAGGAGAAGAGATTTAGGTCTTCTGTTGCAGGCACGGAAACTGTTCTTTTGAAATAAGTGGTTTTTGCAGGATTCTTTTTTTTGATTGTTAGTCAAGTGCAAAGTGTCTTCCCATGAGTTTCTGTTTTGAATTCATGTACCAGTATTTTGGTGCTATTTGGTTTTTTATTCAGTGTTTGTGTGATTTCTTCTCCTTCTTTTCTTCCTCACCCCCCCTTGGTTATTGCATCTGTTCTTTTTATTACACAGAGCTTGTAGTGATCATTTCAATTTCAATACTTTTTTCTTTTCAGCAATTGCATCTGGTAATGTGGCATGATCAAGTTCTCCATTGGCATCGGTTTTCTCTTCATAGAACAAGAATAAGAAAGCTATTATTGTATTCTACAATATGCAAGGCTGTATGTCATGCACAGTGAGTTTAGCAAATGGAATGTTCACTCATGGTTACAAAACAGTAAAAGGAACTACGATCAACTTTCCACTATACAAATCAAACCACTTCCGCTCTGATTCCAACTGCACATAAAATGTGTCTAGTCCTGTGTGCACAAGCCATTTACTCAAATACTCCACTACCCAAAAGAACGGCTAAAAAGCTTCACACTACAGGAATAGTACAAAGGAAAGCCTACTTGGTATTTGGAAGGAAGCTGGACTGCACTACACTGCACCACAGAGGCAAACATAATTTCAGTTGTGGTGTCCCAGATAGCAGATGAAATGACAAGTTATTGCACGACTCTAATGAAACTGATTGGAACTAGCTTTCACATACAGGAACTGTGCTTCAAATGCACATGCTCTGGTAGATATCCAATTAACCTACTTATCCATGATTTGGTAACAAATTCCCCAGCCTATCAAGATAGCAGTCCTTAAAGCTTAAGCTTTCCCGGTAGCTATAACTATATATCTGTTGCTGTGCAGTGACTCAAGGAACTGATTGGCATCTCAGAAGGTGAGGGGCAAAAGCTAAGCCAAGGAAACGAATTCACTAGCCTATGGTTTCGGCCCTTAAAATGGCCCTTAAAGCTTATGGTTTCCCAGTAGCTAACCATATGTATGTACAGCGATTCAATGGATGGAATGGCATTTCAGAAGGTGAGAGAAGAAAACTAAGACAAGGTTTGGATGGGTTGGAGTGTTTTGGGTGACACAGAAATGTCATTCCAAATGAATTTTGTTGGCAAATTCCTGCACGCTGTCAGATTGTCAGGTTGTCAGGTGTTATATCCGAATCCAGAACTGGAGCTCTTTGGTACAGAGGGGAGTGTTGATTGAGGGTGGTGTTGGCACCAGCATGGTGTTGGCCATAAAATGCATACACAAGTATAGCAATGATATTTAACACTATAAATCGCACCCAAGCTTCCCAGTGTAGCTGCAACAGCACATCAACCAACCACAGTTCATGAACAAGCTTTCACCCTGAGATTTGGGATTTGCTAGGTGTAGCATCTCATCATAGAATGACACCCATGACTCCAAGAGTATGGACAACTAGGCCTATCTGGATTTGGACAAGTTTTATCCTCAAATCCTGGTGCATTCTTGTGGAATATTTACCACCAAAAATAGCTGACTAATGTATGAACCATCTGCTTGAGGAACATCCGAAGACCCAATTGTTGAAGTCTGATTCAAGGCAACTAATTGTAGAACCAGGACTGGGTGACCTTCAACCTCTAAATCTCTCATAGAATTTGACATGTACAGGTGGTATGATGATGACAAGATTGGAAGACAGGATGAGCTTGAGAGATACCTGAGCAAACAAGAACATGTTCAATGCAATGCTCAGAACTGGTAACAATGGTACCCAAGGGCAACAAAACCCAGATGGTCGTACATATTCCTGCCCATCAAACCACAAGAACTCAAAATCTGAAAAATGGACAGGTAAGGATACCATATGATAGGATGAAAGAGCTTAGTACTATGATTCAGATGGTACAGTAACCAAATTAAGCAATTACTGGACCCTGCTGAAGTCACAGTTTCTGTGCTTATGACATGTTGTAGATCGTTAGGACTTCTTATGAAATGATAAAATACATTGTCATCAGTGGGTTTACACCATATTCATATCAGAATCAGCAAAGTTCACGACCAGCTGTGATACTGCCTTGTCTTTATTGGCACTAGGTTTATCATGTAGAATTATGTTGCAATTTCACCAGAGAAGGTTCACAAGCAGCATAATGTCATTTAGGTTTCAAGGGCTGACAAGACTGCTTACCTGACGGGTATGAAGAGGAATAGCCAAAAAAGCCATCACCATCAACAATGCAATGCCATAAGCAACATGGGCACCTGTTCGATAGCACAAGCCAAGGAGAAAGCCAGACAAGGCAATGCTCACAATACAAACCACTGCTTCTTGTGAGCGGGTAAGACCCTTGTCAGATGGCTGTACTTCAAGCCGTTGCCACTGCACCTCTGGGTTCAGTCTCAACATGATGACGCATGCACACACCACAGAGTACGCTAACTGTTTTCATCAGCACCTGTGTAAGAAATGTTTGCAATGTCCAACAGAAAGAACTTACAAATATTCAAAGATCATGCATGAAATATTGTCACAAGTGGAACCCAGGAGAGAGCAGCTTTACCAGGGTGCCAACAGAGAGGATATGTGACAGGTGGCTAACATTGAAAAGCCCTGCCAAGATAGCAGCAACAAGGCCAACCCAGATTTGTGCTACTACAGGTGTGTGATGGTCGGGATGTATTTTTGCAAAAAATGAAGGCAATAATCCATCTCGCCCAAGCCCCAGGTACAATCGAGACTGCCATCAACATCCACACTCATGGTTACAACTTACAGCTCACCTGCAAGTCTACAAGGCAAACTACAATAGTTAAAAGACCAACTACTTTGGGTCACATATGTGAAGACTGCAGAAGAGTTTGAACAGGCAAGAGCTACAGTCCTTGATGCTGGAAAACTTCAAACATAATGCATTTCCCACTAGATGTAACAGGACCCAAGAGCTTGGAAATTGAATAATCATACACTTTCCGATGCAGTTAATCTGGAGCTCAAAAATATCCATATGGCATTTGAAAGTTCCAATTTCACTGTGATTTTGAGTTTGTTGATGAGGAGATTGTGTGCTTATACCTGGACATAGAGGCCAACAAGTACTGTGGTGGTCAAACCTGCTACGGCCCCAATATCAATGAGGATACTCACAAAAGTGAGACCCTTTTCTCTAAATGCATTGGCAAGTGGAGCATCTCCACCAAGTTCAAAGTATGGCACCATGCCTGTGATCACCAAACAGACCCCAACATACAGCCCTGCACAGACCAACAGACTAACGAGTATGCCTAATGGCAAATCTCGCTACAGCAAAAAATATTAGATCTCCACACTAGCAAGTGAAACGAGGGCTCAGAAATTTAGGGATTTAGATGAGCAAATAGAATAGCAGAAAGGGACAACCTAAATGACTGGGCCATAGCAGAGTTTACTTGTGGATTTTTGCTCTCTTCTGCCGAGTTTGCGACAGCGTCAAATCCTGTATATGCAAAGAAAACAATGGTTGTTCCTGTGATGATTGCTGTCGCTCCATTGGGTGCAAAGGGGGTCCAATTTGAAGGGTCCACTTTTGAACACCCAACAGCAATGACCATCAATACTATCGCCACCTTGAATCCCCACAGTATGTGATATGTCAGCAAGCCATCACAGGTGTCAGGTATGCTACTCAATTCTGATGAAGACCCTATAACCAATTGTAAGATGTCTCAGGTGTAGCTGTAACTACTTAGAACAGCACAGCAATGTGTCAAAGAAAACTTTCATGTAGGAACTTCACATCTTTGGAGACATAAGTTGCAGACTGGAAAGTAGACCACTTGTTCAAACCATTAAAATTCTCAGAAATCCAATGAAATTTCAAACAAAACTCTGCCTTCAAAAACAACCCAGTTCCAGGAAGTGGAGAAAGCCAGATGTCAATTGGGGGAAGCATTGATCTACCTTTGTCACAGTCATGACATCATTAATGATCGATGATTCTCGGACACTTTGGCACAGAATGACAGTGAGGGCAACCAGAAACAAAGGGGCTAAAACATTGATGGACAGTACACCTCCAAGAAGCTCCAAACCCCCCGGTCCTACCCATGCTGGCAGTGATTGCACCACTGGAAATACCTGCAGAAAACCAAAACCCCTGGGATCAGAACTGAGGGAAATCACCAACTTCATAGCTCTCTTTTCTGTTGGAGGAGGTGCAAATCATCCGAGGAAAAGAAAAGGTAAAACTTCACCTGCAACAGAGTGATGAAGTAGCTTGCAAGGCTGCGAGTAATGCTTGCAGCACCAATGTGATAGTCCAGCATAAGGTGACAGAACACTAAAAATGCAGTAAGTTCATTGAACGTAGAATACGAGTACATATATGCACCCCCGACAAGAGCTGGAAAATGATTCGAAAGCTCTGCATAACTCAGAGCATTTGGCACACACACCAGTGCTGCCAATGCAAAACTCAACACCACCCCTGTCCCAATCCACACCCACCACAGTAAACTTGAATGGGGTTCCTTTTACCAAGACTGCTGTAGCAGTCGTCCCTACAGACCTTCAAAGGACTGTACATTTGAAAGTATCACGTTCTTCCATACTGATTTGCAGCAGTATCACATACCACCACATGCAGTATGTGCTCTCTCTCTCTTCTCAAATCGGGGATCATGTCCTACTTTCCAGAGCTGGACACTTTCTAGGGTCAGTAGTTACCTAGTATCTGGAGCTGCACAATCCTTGGCCAAGAACCAGCAAACCCTAGCCTCACACAGTCTTTAGCTACTTGGTCTTCTACTCAATAACCACCATTGCAGTTGTGTACACTAGCTATCTAGCATGCACCTGGAGCGATGGAGTTTGACACAAAGTTTTTTGCTTGCAATTGAGGGCAACTGACTGATGCTCCAGTATGAAGTATGAAAATTCCTGAAAACTGGTAACAATTGGAAAGTTTTTGCAACGTACCAGGGCCTGCATCATGTGCCACGGTTCCCGTGACCACGAAAATTCCAGCGCCGATGGACGCTCCAATGCCTAACAAAATGAGATCCGCTAATCCTAATCTGCGACTTAGCCCCCCTCCCTCCTCATCTCCTCCTCCTTCTCCTCCACTTGACCCTGATCCTTTCTTATCTGCTGCTCTTCCCAGTAGCAACGGCGACGCTTTAGCCCGCATAGCCGCCTTTCCAAACTCCGTCCACCAATTCCTGTTCCTCAAGTCCCTCTCTACCGCCATCTCTGAGGGGAAGAGGGGGGAAAAAAAATGGAAAAAAAAAAGAGAAAAAAGAGGGCGAAAAAAAAGCACCAGATGTCGGATCCAGTTGCTCAAAATCCCTGTACATGCGCACACATCTCACACTCACGAGCTATTGTAATCAAAATCGCTCTACTGCGCCTCAATTCTCCTCAATTCTGCCATCGCTCTACTTCTCTGCTCTTTCTTCTCCCTCTCCCTCTTTCTCTCCCTGGGCTCACTGAGCCCTAGTAAGATGAACTTCATCCCGTATACCTTACTTCATTCATCCACATAATTTCCGAACCTTTTCGGCCTGAACGTTCCCGGTCTACTTCTTGTCACTGAAAAGCATCCGCCCAATGAATGATACTACCTAGTTCATTCAATAGTTCATTCATCCACCTAAATTTCAGTTTCTCTTGTTCCTGAGACCAAGAAGGGTGAATATCATCCACAGTATGTTGATTAGTTCATTCATCTACAAAATTTCCGTATCTCTCTCGGCCTGAAGGTTCCTGGTCTCTCGTTCATGTTACTGAATCGGATGAAAAGAACCCACCCCAATATTACTAGTTCATTCATCCACCAACATTTCCGTTGTCCTTTTTTTAATTCCTGAGACCAAGAAGGATGAAAGCCATTCAGATTATGTTAATTAGTTCATTCATCCACATAATTCCGATGTCTTCTGTTCTGAAGGTTGGAGTCGGTCAGTGTTGTGCGTGTAAAGTGTCAATAGCTCAAATATACTGCAGGATAGGATTGATGAAAAACATCCAACTTTTGACAATAATAGCACATTCATCCATCAAAATTTCCATGCAATTCTAGCCTGAAAGTTTAGTTCCCAAAGTTCTTCCCAAGTTCCCAAAGGTGTTCTTTAGAGTTCCCAAAGAGAGTGCAGTTCTGGAACAAGGAGAAAGGAGACCATAATGGCAATGGCAACCTGCAATTTGATGTTCAACTTCTGTTTTCTGCACTACAATTGCAAATGCGATGACCACCAGCAAGAGAGAAAGTCATCATCCTTGATAATCATTGTGGAAACTTGATGAGGTATTGATTTAAGTACAAGCTTAAGATGTTCCTACAAATTTTAGAAGCTCTTTATCAAAAAATGACGTACATATATCTATGATGCAAAGGATAATAATAGTAGAGCAGCATGAATTGTTGCACGATCCTGGTATGCTCCAAAAATCTAATAACTACAAAATAAAATAGAACAATCAACAGGCCAAGGAGAAAAGGAAATATGAGAAAGAGAATTCATTTGCTGAGCCTTCACTCTGGGCCAATATATATTTTTTATTTCTTGTTCTTTGTCGCTGACGTAAGGGCTACATCTTCAACACTCATGTCTTGCAAATTGAGGAGCAAAGAGTCGGCACTGAGAAACACGCGATTTTGAGAAGTGGAGATTGTGTTGGCAATTTCACGGCTGGCCTCAATCTTCCGCAGAGTTATGAAGGCAGGATTGTTTGAGATAGCATCACCAATAAGTTGTGCACTCTTAGCCTCTCCCTGCAATATATCAGTGTTCAGAGAACACAATATTAAATGCTGATCATTCACAACAAGCAATAGGATTGGCAACAGCATTCTAACCTGTGGCTCTCAAATGATTCTCACAAAGCGAGACACAAGCAGTTAAGGCAGTTGAAAGATGAGAAGGACCTGTGCACGAATGATAGCACTCCGCTTGTCCTGTTCTGCCTTCTCTACCACAAACTTAGCCCGCTCAGCTTCCTGGGCAGCAACTTGCTTTGCTTCAATAGCTGCAGTAAACTCGCGCCCAAATGTGAGATTGGTGATGGACACATCGTCCAATGCAATGTTAAAGCCAACAGCCCGTTCATTAAGAATTCTCCGAATCTCCCTGCTGACCACCTGTCACACAACAAAAGGTGTTACATCTGAGAGCTACTTTCTCAGTTGTGATGTATCATTTCTGGAAATCTGCCCAAAGCAGGCTTTGTGCTACTCGAGAATGGGTTAATCCTTGCATACTATACATGGACTAATTACATACAATGAAGCTTCTAAATGAATGCTACTGAGAGCTTTTAAGGTTAGACATTTTCCAACAATAACCTTCATGAGAACTGAGAATATTCTCCAACAAGCATGCTCAAAACAATAGTCCATCCTGCCACAAGAAAATACAAGAACCTATATCTATCAAAATGAGGAGAAACCTCCACAACAACAATCTGAAGGTAACATGACAATGAGTTCGTTCAGTCATAACCTTATGAGAGTTGCTCACAAAGTGTCAGACCGTCATCTTCATCATGAATAGCAGTGATGAGCTGTCATGCCTACCCACTGACTTCATCAGCACCTGATGGTGGGTGAAGATAAGAATATGACGATCCACTTCAGGCAAACCATTATATACAAAATATATGTCCTGAATTTTTGTTGCATTTCCAAAAGTAAAGGCAAGACTCTCTCATTCATGATGTTGGCTAAGATCAAGAAACATAGCTACACACTATCTACAAGAAGAATACAAGAGCCTACATACCTCACGCTGGGTGATAAGCTGGCTAGCGTTATACTGTGCAACAACAGCCTTCAATGTTTCCTGCACAATTGACGGCAAAACACGCTCTGCATAGTCCTGACCTAGGGTGCGATAGATTGTTGGCAGCTTGTCTGCCATGGGCCGTGTAAGCACTCGCAATGTGATTTTAACCTGTACGTCAAGTTGGTTACAAAATCAAACTTTGTTCAATAGCCCAGTTTAGCACCACAGAGCCTAGAAAACAGCAATATTCTTTTCTTGCTGCTGAATTTAGGTTGCCATGTGAGCCCATTGAGCAGGTTCATCTGCAGATGATAATGCTTGCATGCTCCTAATCTGTATACAAAGAGCAGAAGATTGTACCATCTGGAGATCCCGACTACCAGAGGTGCTCTCCACAATGTTTGGTCTGGCACGCACATCATAAATCACAGGTCTATCAAACCAAGGGATCATAAAATGTGTCCCCTCTGGATACACCTGCAAGCATTTGTACTTCCCCAATGAGTCAACAGAAGGTGGTTTCAACAAAACCCTAACCCCACCACCACAGACGCTTCCCTGCATCTTTCCAAACTTTTTAGTGCATCCTACTGCTTCCAGAGCTTTGCCCACTTTGGCACAATTGGAGAACAAGAGACAGGGGAAGTGCAAAACAAGGAGAAAGGAGTAATAGTATGATGCATTCCACAAACAAGAGATAAAAGAACTTCGCCTCTCCTTCTCCACTTTCTAAGAAAACTCACAGTATGAAAAACCCTAGAACATCGACATATAAACCCTTCCCAATGCAAAACCCTAGAACACCCACATCTAAACCCTTCCCAACCCGAAGAGCTAAAAAAATAAAAAGAAAAGCAGCAAACCTTGTCCTTGACGCCGACCAAACGGTTGAAGACAATGGCACGATGACCTCCCTCCACGTTATACAAACTATTAAACGCCGCGTACAATCCAACCCCACCTATCAACGCCAACCTCGCCAACGCCCCTGCAGGCCCCGAAGCTTGAGGCAATCTCACGTTCCGCATATCATTCAGGTTCATTTTCACACACTCGCTCTGTCACTCCGTGAGTGAGTGAGTCGTCAAACCTTTCTGTTTCAAGCTTCAGATTCTCCACACGCGATCTGATCGATAGCATGCAACAAAGATCGTGCCACGCAATCGCAAAGACACACACGAGGGGAGAGAGACAGACAGACAGACACAAAGACACGAGAAAGAGAGAGAGTGTGTTTTTGGGGGTTAGCCTTGAGAGCGAGCCCCGTTCTGGGACTGTTTTAGGGTTAGGGTTTAGTCCAATTGTTGGCGGGTATTTGATTCTGTCAATAACCGCATTTTCCGGTTATTTAAATCTTTCAGAATCAGGGTACTTAGAGAACTGACAATTGCCTAAAAACTGTTTATGAGGAAGTGTCTATATATATTATATATACCTATATAGATACCCTACCTACTACTGATACTCCGCATTTGGAAGCATCTTCAATGTCTCCAGATCATATTCATTACACTCTTTTCTGCAAGTGCACAGCGTTGCTGTGCCTTTTTACCAGTCACACCGCAAACTGCACAATTATACTGAGCCAAAACCATTTTCCTGAGCCAAACCAGCATGTTTTGACTTTTCTTCATTCAATTTTACTCTGCAAGATCACATACTGAGCACTGCTGGAGATGCTGTTAGGTTAGCTGATGAGGAACAATTTATGCTTTTAATTTCATAAATAGCATGTCAACAAGTAAGGCAAGAGAAAGAGGAGAACAATCAACTTGATGAGGATTTTGTCAAAAAAAAAAAAAAAAAAAAAAATAAAAAAAAAAAAAAAAAAAACAATAACAACCAAACATGGATGCTTTTAATAGTGATGATGTTCAACAAAAGTTGGAATCCTACTTGGCACAAAGAATAGTTGAACTATGCATAAAATGATGAGGAATTTTAAATGCAAAATTTCATAAGAAGATTGCACACATAATTTTAAATTTAATTTGTAAGTTATTAACATTTCTTATTTGAGTTGGAATATTTTAAATATTAGAAATCCAATTATGACTTGTATGACATGACTTTCAATGTTTTTTTATGATAATATAACGTTTACAATTTGAGAATATATATAATGCTAAGGACAAAATATTAAGCACCATTCATAAAAATGACATCATTGCAACATTATAGACCATCCATCTATTATCAAGTTTGTTTTACATATGTGCCTTAGCATTTTTTTTCCCAAATAATTAAAAATATTTTTTATATAATTTCATTTTTTTCCCCAAATCCCAAATAATTATTAATTATTTTTTTCCCAAAAGCTGATGTAAACTGGCATGCACACAATAGTTGTAATTAATCTTAGTGAATTTGTGTGTGTAAATTGTGGATTTTATTCCCAATTCACACTTGAAATTTTTTTTTAAAAAGTTAAAAAAACATTATGGGGGTCGGGGGACGGTTTTGAGATCTGGATTTTGTTTTTGAGATCTGGGATTTTGGTTTTGAGATCTGGGTGTTTGGGGATCCAGATTTCGGCCGGACTGCAGAGAGGAGGGTGAAGATGGCGGTTGGTAGTTTGCGAGAGTCTCGGCGTCGCGCGCGCCCATTTTGATGCTGTCGCAATACGATTTTCCGTGTGCTCCGATCTGCTTCTTCGCCGCTGCAAAAACGACAAATTTTTTTATAGATCTACTACAATCTGCATTTATTTTTATTTTTTTGGAGTTGCTGCGAATTTTTCCACTTGCAATAGCTTTTTCTTCATTAAATATTTGGTATGGTTGTGTAACCAAGCTAATATCCAAGAGCTGACAATATCTCGTCTCTCGGTGTGCACTCCTGATATATGCATCGCAGACATTCCGACTTGCGCGGGCGAGAAGGCAGCGGGGAATGAATGTAGGCTTTTGAACTTCACTTCCTTTCTTTTCTTTTTTCTTTCTAAACAAATTCGTCTTGCAGTTTCTGCTTGTTTGGTTAATTAATTTTCAGTTTTCCTCTCGTTGTTGTGTAGCACTAGAGAATTGTGGATCGTAGTTCTGCTGCTGGAAATTGAGATTCTCATCGTTTCCCTCTGTTGCATACTGTTGTTACGGTTTTTCAGTTTCCTTGTCGTCGTGGACTAGATCAGTTGTTGAACCAGAGTTGTGCAGGATCCTCTGCATCCTGTTATGGTTTCGCAGTTTCTTCATTGCTAGCGACTACATTTGTTGCTCCCGATTTATGGATCTCCTGTTGCATCCTGTTTGTTACGGTAATTTCTCAGTTTCTTCGTTGCTGTGGACTAGATCTGTTGTCCCAGAGCTGTAGATCCTCTGTTGCATCCTGTTGTTGTTACGGTTTCTCAGTTTCCTCGTTGTCGTGTACCAGATATGTTGCTACAAAGTTGTGGATCCTCTGTTGCATCTTCCTGTTGTTACGGTTTCTCAGTTTACTCGTTGTCGTGGACTCGATCTGTTCCTCCAGAGCTGTGGATCCTCTGTTGCATCCTCCTGTTGTTACGGTCTCTCAGTCTCCTCGTTGTCGTGGACTATAGTAATTATTGCTCCAGAGTTGTGGATCGTACTTGCTGGAAGGCGGGGATTTGGACTCTCGTTTGCTCTTGCATCCGGTTGTCATGCGTACGTGCTTGGATTCAATGATGCATCCAGCAGATGCAGAAACTTGCTGCTTACATCTAACCATGAGCACACATGCATTTTGCAAAGTAGCTCGGGACGGACGTGAGCCTTATCTTTAGGTTTCAATTGTTAGGGGAGTTCTGTGAAATTTTGTCTTTATCGGCTTTGCGTTCATAGTACCTTTTTGTGCTTCTTCTTTGGGAGATGAGAAGCATAATC
>Ga0209611_10006732_pt1 | contig 18678 bp, 12 predicted proteins | sample S1TSphgellanicum_3_FD_187693 | JGI IMG/M metagenome (GOLD analysis project Ga0209611, IMG submission 187693) | Host-associated microbial communities from peat moss isolated from Minnesota, USA - S1T2_Fc - Sphagnum magellanicum MG (SPAdes) (version 2) | ecosystem: Host-associated > Plants > Peat... | reverse complement strand
AAACTAAAAACAACCTACCCATTGGCAATTATTTTTTAGAAAAGCAATAACCGGGCATCACGGTTGTGGAACCCTAGTCTTCGGAGTGACCCAACAAATTTTGACAAAATCAATTTGAGTGCCCTAAGGCTCTTGCTAGTTCTCTAAATTCCATCTACCAAGCACTCTAAATTTTTCAATTTTTTAAATTTTATTTTCAACAAATATAGGAATTGACAAGTAAATTATTAATAACCTTATTTTATGATATCAATTTTGATAACTATTTATATTCTTTATAATGGGCCAAGATTGAATTACACCTGATTTGCAAAAAAAAATTCACTATATGTAGCATGTTTTGTTGGCCCAATTGAATGAATTCTGAAAAAAGGAAAGTGGTACACCTTCTTTAGCTTCAATCTAAAATCTTATTAATAAAATAAAATAAAATAAAATGTAAAATTTGAGGTTTGAATTTTATTCAATTTACAAAAATGACAAAAATATTTAAAATTTAATATCTCCGGCACCTTAGGTCTTTTAAATTATGAAATTGCATCCATAAAATCCTACTCCGTTGAGGGCTTTCTAACAATACAAAAATTTCACCCCAATTTTTTTAATTTTTTTAATTTTTTTTTTTTTTGGGGTTGAATTTGCATTGACAAAATTGTTTAATATTAAATAACTCTTGTTTTGTAGGTCAAAACATTGTGAAACCATCTTGATGCACTTCCTACTCATCAAAGGCTTTCCAACAATTCAAGAGCATGGTTGAAGGCACCATGATTTGGGCAATCTCAACTAACAAACCAAACAAAATAAACAAACAATCTTATTTAATAAATAAATTATTGTGGCATTTGCCATTGGCCCAAGGCTGAATTCCTTACGCAATTAATTTTATCCTTCCAAAATGGATTTGTGTAATTTAGCTGAATTTTTAATTTTAAAAATACTCGAAATTCAATATCTCTTGCACCTTAGGTATAAATATTACAAAATCACCTTTGTCGAATCTTACTCATGGGGGGGTGGTTTTCAACAATGTCAAGAGTGTGCCCCAATTTCTCTCATATTTTTAGTTTTGATTTAATTCAAATTTCAATGACAAAATTGCTTGAGATTTAATAACTTTTTTCATCATAAGTCTAAACATAATCATAAAAGATTTCCTCTTTTGTCATGCTTGAAAGAGTAAGGCCATCCATGCATGCATTCAATTGGCTTGGGCACATGATTTAAGAAATTAGCCAAGATTATCAAATTAGGGTTACACTTTTCTAGCTAATTATTCACTACTAATTTAAAACTAAACTCAGGCATTGGTGGAGTGCACAAAACACTTGGGAAGTGCCTGACCCACTTGGGGATAAAAGAGGCCTGGCCCACTTATTATTAAGTGGGCCAACATTAGCCCACAAAATGTGGGGGCAAGTAATGGGTCACCAACCCCCACAAGTTGTTGTATCCTACAATCTCTCTTTAGCTTTTGGACTTTCCCTTCATTTTTGTCTACTTTGGAAACAAACCCAAACTTGTGTTTTTTTATTCCTCTTATGTAGTTTTGAAATTCTTGAAAATTGTTAGATATATATATATATATATAACCTTGTAGTAAGTCACCCTATACTAGCCTATGTTGTGGAATATACCTAGTAACTCATTTTTACTTGATGAAAATCATGAAGTTTGCCCCTTCACCCATAATTCATTTTATGATCTAGCTCTCCTTGGAAATGAAAAATATTTCAAGGGCAGCTCCCATTTTTTTAAAAATTTAAGGCTTGCCCGTAATGTTGCACTTGTCCATTGAACATTGTTTCACCAAAGTTTCAAATGATGTGCTCTTGCTAAGTTAGCACCTTCATTAATTAAAACAACATTTAATAGTAATGTGCATATGAATTATTCAATCATGAATTGCCTTCAAAATGATTAGGTTGAACATTCTAGGGTTTTTCATGTAAATAATAATTAACCACCCTTATAATTTCAAACCTTAAACCTTAAACCCTAAACCCTAAAGTCCTAAGGTCATTTCCACCTTCAAAATTATCCAACATGGAAAGTATTGTTCAAGAAACTCACATTCAAATACTAAGAAATAGCATCATTCTTCAATTTCGTGGTGTGGGGGTTTCCATGCATTCGACATTTAAATTAAAACTTTATGAAACATCAAGAACATTAATGTTTGAACTCATTTCAATTGGGAAATGCTACATTGATTGTATGTTTTATCCAATGAGAGAGTGGCAACATGGCAATTGCAAACACATAGCCCAATAACTATGTAAAATTGGATCCAAAATTGCATGAATGTATACATTAAGTGTGTTTGTCCTTGGAAGTCATTGTTAAAGGAAATCCTAGAAGTGCCATGAAGGCATTTGAAACATTTGAAAAGGATCCCACCCTTTTCATAGCTTAATAGTAATAGGTAAAATGTTTATGTGTAAAAACTTGGGGCAATTGCTTATGATTCATGAAATGTAGCCAATTATGCCTTGCGCTATGAACAAATACAATATTAAAGCTTTTATTATAATGACATGTATACAAACAAATACACATTTGAAATTGCAAATATCCATGTATATTCTACTTCACTCCTCTTGGATATCAAAATGTGCAACTAAAATGAGAGTGCCATAGTACCAAAATGCATAAAAATAGAATGATCTTTTCAAAATGTATTAATGTAACATGTGTCGCTAGCCTAAAGGTGAAAATATTGTTACCCAATTAATTTCTCCTTTTGAATGATTCCTAAAATTCAACATATCCCACACCATAAGTCTAAAATTTACAAAGTCACTTCTAGGAAATCCCATTCATCAAAGGCTTTCCAACACTATGAAAAACACACACGATTTCTTTTTTTTAATTAATTTTTATTTTGTTGGTTTTCTACAAAATTATTCAATATTGAATAATTCTTGCATCATAGGTCTAAACATTATGAGTTGCTTCGATGCACCCTTCCAAATCAAGGGCTTTCCAACAATACCAAGTACATGGTAATGGAACTGTGGTTTGAAAGATCTCAATGTGATTTGTAATAAAACAAAAAGAACATTCCTTAATAGATAGACTAGATTTTGAATTTCTATTCAATCTTCAAATGGTATTGTCAATCAAAGTTCAATCTCTCTCATGCATTAGGTATAGAAATGATGGAATTGCCTCCATAAAATCCTATTCATTGGACGTCTTCCAAGAATAAAAAAAGCATGCCCCAAATTTCATTAAAATTTTTAATCTTGATTTTATTGAATTTATTTTTCAAAATATTCATTAACTATAACACCAAATGTGTACACATTATAAAACAACTTCAATGCACTTCCACTCATCAAAAGTTTTCCAACCATTCCCAAAATGCAATGAAAGACACCATGGTTTGGGAGATCTCATCATAACAAACAAACTACCTTTTTTAATAGATAGATAATGTGGCCTATGTCATTGGCCCAAATATGAACTCATTGCCCAACTAATTGAATTTGAAATTTGAAATTTTAGTGAATTTTCAATGACAAAAAATATTCAAAATTCAACATTTCTTTGCACATTAGGCCTAAAAATTATGAAATCCCTTCCATAAAATCCTATTCATTGAGCATTTCCACAATATTAAAAGCATGCCCCAATTTCCTTAATTTTTTAATTTTTAATGAAAATTTTGTTCAATATTCAATATCTCTTGTACTATTTAGGTTTAAACATTATGAAACCACCTTGGTACACCCCCATTTTGTTGAAGGCCTTCCAATAGCACCAAAAATTGTCATGGGGTGGGGGGGGGTGATTTCAAATATCTAAATGTGACAAACAAATAAAACAAAACATCTTATTTATAATAAATAGATAACATATACATGGATAAAGGCAAATGTGAATTGGATCCTATGTAAATATTAACCTATTATGAATATATCATACATGTGTTGGACCTCTTTTCTTGTTCCGTGTTAGATACATGAATGAAAATATTAACTTAATAATTCGAACACTATAAAGGAAGATTAAAAAGATTCAATACATGTAGTTACAAGGCACATACTTGACCACGCTACCAATGTTGCAAACAAGCATTAACCAAAAGGAGATGTACCTACACAATGAGCAAGCATAAATTGTAAAAATATGACAATGCCTATAAGGTTAACAATCGTTCAATGCTTGTTATCAATTATCTCTCCTTTTCCCATTTATCCAAGTATGACAATTTGTATTTTCCCTAAATCCATAGGTAAACATGTGGTCCATTACAACCCAAATTTCCAAGGAATGTGTGAGATGTCTTATTGTTCATGTTGGATGGATTTCTTGTCTTGAATTAGGCGGGTCATAATTTTGTTATAGGATAAGGTGGAAACAATTTGGAAGCACAACCATCAAGGAGGTTTTTATTGTTCTAGAAGCAAAGCTTAACAAAACATTAATTTCAACCCCCAAAGATGAAGAAGGAAATGTGGTGACATGGAAAAAGGACTTAAAAAAAGGTTTGCCACAATTTTTATAATACTTTGTATAAGGCCCACGGGGTAAATTTTAGGCAATCAAAATTAAGGTCAGGGGTACTAGGGTCAATGCCCAAGAAATTAATGTTTGAACTCATTTGAATTGGGAAATGCTACATCGATTGTATGTTTTATCCAATGAGAGTGGCAACATGCCAATTGTAAAAACATAGCCCAATAACTATGTAAAATTGGATCCAAAATTGCGTGAATGTATACATTAAGTGTGTTTGTCCTTGGAAATCATTGTTAAAGGAAATCCTAGAAGTGCCATGCAAGGCATTTGAAACATTTAAAAATGATCCCACCTTTTCATGGCTTAATAGTAATAAGTAAAATGTTTATGTGTAAAAACTTGGGCCAATTGTTTACAATTCGCGAAATGTAGCCAATTGTGCCTTGCACTATGAACAAATACAATATAAAGGCTTTTATTATAATGACAAGTATACCAAAAAATACACATTTGAAATTGCAAATATCCATGTATATTCTACTTCACTCCTCTTGGATATCAAAATGTGCAACTAAAATGAAAGTGCCATAGGACCAAAACGCATAAAAATAGAATGATCTTTTCAAAATGTATTAATGTAACATGTGTTGCTAGCCCAAGGGTGAAAGTATTGTTACCCAATTAATTTCTCCTTTTGAATGATTCCTAAAATTCAACATATCCCACGCCATAAGTCTAAAATTTACAAAGTCACTTCCAAGAAATCCCATTCATCAAAGGCTTTCCAACACTATGAAGAACACACACAATTTTTATTTTTTTAATTTGTTGATTTTCTACAAAATTATTCAATATTGAATAATTCTTGCATCATAGGTCTAAACATTATGAATTGCTTCGATGCACCCTTCCAAATCAAGGGCTTTCCAACAATACCAAGTACATGGCAATGGAATTGTGGTTTGAAAGATCTCAATGTGGCTTGTAACAAAACAAAAGGAACAACATTCCTTAATAGATAGACTAGATTTTGAATTTCTATTCAATCTTGAAATGGTATTGTAAATCAAAGTTCAATCTCTCTCATGCATTAGGTCTAGAAATGATGAAATTGCCTCCATAAAATCCTATTCATTAGACATTTTCCAAGAATAACAAAAGCATACCCCAAATTTCATTAAAAATTTTAATTTTGATTTTATCGAATTTACAATGATTTTTTAAAATATTCAATAATTCTAGCACCATATGTGTACACATTATAAAACAACCTCAGCACACCTCTACTTGTTGAAAGTTTTCCAACCACTCCAAGAGTGTAGTGAAAGACACCATGGTTTGGGAGATCTCATCATGACAAACAAACAAAACAAACAAACTATCTTCTTTAATAGATAGATAATGTGGCCTATGTCGTTCGCCCAAATATGAACTCATTACCCAACTAATTGAATTTGAATTTTGAAATTTTAATGAAAACCCAATGACAAAGAATATTCAGAATTTAGTTTTTCTTTGCACATTAGGCTTAAAATTATGAAATCCCCTCCATAAAATCCTATTCGTTGAGCACTTTCCAACAATATTAAAAGCATGCCCCATTTTTCTTAATTTTTTAGTTTCTAATTTTATTAAAATTTTAATGAATTTTTTGTTCAATATTCAATAACTCTTGTGATATTTAGGTTTAAACATTATGAAACCACCTTGATACACCCCTATTCATTGAGGGCCTTCCAATAGCACCAAACATTGTGGTGGGGGTGTGATTTCAAATATCTAAATGTGACAAACAAAATAAAACAAAACACCTTATTTATAATAAATAGATAACATATACATGGATAGAGGCAAATGTGAATTGAATCCTATGCAAATATTAACCTATTATGAATATATCATACATGTGTTGGACCTCTTTTCTTGCTCCATGTTAGATACATGAATGGAAATATTAATTTAACAATTCGGACACCATAAAACCAGATTAAAAAGATTCAATACATGTTACAAGGCACATACTTGACCATGCTACCAATGTTGCAAACAAGCATTAACCAAAAGGAGATGTACTTGCACAATGAGCAAGCATAAATTGTAGAAATATAACAATGCCTATAAGGTTAACAATCGTTCGATGTTTGTTATCAATTATCTCTCCTTTTCCCATTTATCCAAGTATGTAAAATTTGTATTTTCCCTAAATCCATAAGTAAACATGTGGTCCATTACAACCCAAACTTCTAAGGAATTTGTTGGATGTCTTATATTATTCATGTTGGATGGATTTCTTGTCTTGAAGGTGGGTCACAATTTTGTTATCGGATAAGGTGGAAACAATTTGGAAGCACGACCATCACGGAGGTTTTTATTGTTCTAGAAGCATGGCTTAACAAACCATTAATTTCAACCCCCAAAGATGAAGAAGGAAATGAGGTGACACAGAGAAATGACTTTAAAAAGGTTTGCCATGATTCTTGCAATAGTTTGTATAAGGCTCATAGGGTAAATTATAGGCAATCAAAATTAAGGTTAGGGGTACTAGGGTCAATGCCCAAGAAATTTATAAGGGCCATGAATTTTAAATTGTTAATTTTCATCAAGGAATTGTACATAGTTGTAAATTCCATGGTTAAGAATAAAATACATAGCCTAGATGGAGTTGGCATAAAATTTTACACATTTTTATGGGATCTCCTCATAGATGAATTCTTCAAGATGATTGTTTTGGCATTTGATTCCTTTTATGAATTGGCATACAATATTTATTTTGAAGTTTTGTTAAGGCTTCAAACAATGCTAATGGAGGTTGTGAATGTGCATCAAATGATCTTTCTTCCACTTTAGTATATTCTTGATAATGTCCTCTTGACATAAAAGACTTTTGGTTGGGCTCAAAGGTCTAGCCGACCCATAGTGTTGTTTAAAGTTGGTTTTGTGAAGGCTTATGATATAGTAAGTTGGATTTTTCGTTTAAAGTTTTAGAATAAAGGGGGATGGTGAAGGAGTTCATAAGGATGTTAAGGTTGTTATCTAATGGTGTAAAGGGAGAAAATCTACCTCAATGGGGGAATTATTAAATATTTTAAGATTGAAAAATAGTTATGTAGGGCTCCTTGTCAGCCATTTAACTTTTCTGTCTTGTGTAAGAAGTATTACATTTTATGGTGAAATAGAATTAGAGGTTTAGAAATATTAATGGGATTTCCCTCTCAAGGGATCAAGGCAATAAACCTAGGTTTAATACGAGGATGACACCACAATCTTTACTAGAAGTGAAAAAATCAATCTCTAGAATATGATTAACATATTGAAATTACTTTTGGGGTGCGAATACACACATAAGAACTAAAAACCATGTTAGATAGTGGTGAAAACTATGAATTTTTTAACATATGTTTTTTCTTGACATTTTAAAGTTATGTTAATCATTCCAAGTTGTGTAAACTAATTAATATGAATGTTAAAAAAATTCAAATTAAAAATTCATTGAATTAAATTTTGGGTTTTGGTTTTGGTAAATGATGTTTGAATTTGAATAGATATTACATTAGATTGTGGTTAACTTTACAAAAGATTAAGTAAAGGAGTATTGTAATAACATAATTTTGACAATAAAAATATTTAGATGATAGTAACTCGCTACCCACATTCAAAAAACATTCAAAGGAGAATTTTAGAAGTGGTCATGAAATGAATTTGGGAAAAGTCCATTGTTTTTTAAAATTGTAAAAAAACAAAGGTAAAACTTGTTAGACTAAAAGTTTTAGGTGGAAGTGGGTTCAAAATGAGGAGTTTAGTAAACTTTTGTAGTAAGCTTTTGGGGTCGACTTACATGTCAAAGATGTTGACAATTTTTTGGTGGAGAAAATATTTTAAAAGTTGAGATATTAGAACATTTTCCATCTACCTCTAGCTAAAAAGGTTGTGATAATCAATTTAATTTTGGCATCCACATAATGGTTTTTTTATTAATGTATAGTAAGGCTCAAATAAAACAATGAAAAAAATGTAGGCATTTGCTACAAAATTATCAATGGGCAAAAGGTCAACACCATGCAAAGGTTGAAGTGAATTAGTTAGATTATACAAGCATAAAAATATATGTGGTTTTAGTTTGGTAGACTTGGAAAATATATTGTTTGCCCCACTATGTAAATGGGTGTTAATTGCTTTTGAATTCAATGAACCAAACATCAAAACCTTGTTAACATTCAAACATGAGAACCAATGTAAACCCTTTCAACACAAGCGGAGGGCTTATAATCTAAGCTAGGGCATGGTTAAAGGCCATGCATTGTCTATTGGTTGTAGGGTGGGGGGATAGATCATGGAGGCATGGTGATCAACAAACAATTTGACCTTCAATTTTAGTTAAATCCATAAAAATGGTCTATCTATGGTGAGGTTTGACCTTTCAATGAGATGAATTTTGGGTATTGATTACTAGGTATTATAAAAAGAATAAAAAATTTCACCAAAAAGGCTATGAAAATAGCTATTTTAAAATTCTTATATGGAACCATTGATGACATGGTTTTCAATATAAAGTTATGAAGATGAGATGGCAAAGAAGAATTGATGAAGTACAATGTTAAACTAATGAAAAACTTAATTAAGTCCAAGAAAAACTTCAATTGTGATGTACCTTAAAAATGGGACTATGTTCTCCCACTAAATTTCCACTAAAATGGAGTGATGTGCGGGTGAAACACAAGGCCAAATAAAGATGTTGGTTTGATTAGGTTCCTTTGCCATCAAGTTTTTTTTACAGTCAATAGTTGAAGAGTAAAGGCAAATTGATTCAATTTATTCAACTACCTTTCTTGTGAGCTTGTAACACCTAAAACTACTACTCACAAGCTTTGGTTTTGCACAAGTGCTAAAATAACATGGAAGTTTGCTTTTACATTTTTGCACGTGCTTAAAACAACTCTACAAACTAATTGTGCTTGAAAAACATTTAGTTTTGAAAAATGCTTATTAATAATAGCTTTTTAAGGAAATTCAATGCACTATGGTCCTTACTTAGATTTGTAACACTTTGGTCCATCTAAATAGAACAAAACGACTTGGGCTTGGATGTTTCCAAACAACATGTTGATAAGGTAATGTGACACAATTTAAGTGACTATGGAAGGCTAAAGTGATAAATGTATTTTGAAGTTGGTTAAAAAACATTTGATTAAGAAGCATCCCAAAAAGGAAGGCAAACTCATAAAAACATTTGACAAAGTATGGTGTTCGCATCATGCAATGTGGACTATGGATGATAGAAGATTCAAATGGTGCTACCAACCAACCATCTACAACAACTTTTGTGTGAGGCTCGTGGAGGTTTGCCCAATGGAGTTGGGTGTCCCTTCAATCTTTCTATGTAATAGCACAAACTTTCATAGATGTAACCAAATTTAATATGTACACCCAAAAATAAGGTTACATATAATTGTAATGCTAAGGTTCTTAGTTGTCACCTAAACTATTAGGTTCAACTATGACGTTTAACACTTATTTTGGGCAAAAACAAACCCTACATCTAAGCCCATACTAAATGTTGTCCTTCTCTAGTTTTACATCCATGATGCTAACCACTAACATTGGTGGATGAATATTTCATTTATCAATTGAGCATGGTCATAAGAAAATCCATCATGCAATTAACATGGTAAACCTCAATCACATTGTCCTCACAAGTTTTGGAATGGCTTAAGCCCCCTTTCATTCATTATTTGGCACATAGATGAAAATGCCTCTCAATGTTGTGCCATGATAATATTACAATAGTTTTGTATTTATATAAGGTTGGTTTAAGTTGTTGTAAATCATGCTCAAATCCTAGTACCAAACCAATAAATACATAGAAACCACCAACAATAAATTATTGTCAATTAGATATTAGGAAATGGTTGTAATTAGGTTTTCTTCCTCCCAATTTTGTGATATTAAAATTTAACAAAAAAAATTCCCCTTCCCCCCTCCCCCCTCAAAAAAAGGTCTAATTTACACTAAAAAAATTTCCCAAAATTTTCTCAATTTCTTTGTCATTAAAGGACAAAATTTGTCAAGAAAAAAAACACTCATTGTATTATCAACTATTCTTCAAATTTTACATTATGCCTTTTAGGTCCTAGTTTCTTGTGTAGGAATGAAACAAAAAAAAACATTTGAGAGGCTCAACTCAAGAAGGTGGAAAGAGTGCATTTCTTGGCTATTTTCTCATCCCATGTGTAGATTGCTATCTCTATGTAGATATGGCACTTTCAAACTCAACCCACCACCCATGACCCTACCTACCTACCTACCTACCTACCTACCCACCTTCAACCACTCTTCTTGCACCCAAAACATTAATGAACCTTGTTCAAGTCAAATAATGAAAGAAATCACAACCACAATTGTGTGGTGAAGTCAGTTGAAATAACCTTATAAATTATGGCCTTTGGGTGAACCAACACTCACATTGTGATCTATATAGGGAGGAGGTTTGAATAGGCCTACTCTTAGTATGGAGTAGGCTTAAGAACCCTCCTCTTCCTATACCTTGTGGTTTTTATAGCGAGGAGGTTTGAGTAGGCCTACTCTTAAGGAGTAAGCGTAAGAACCGTCCTCCTCCTATGCATTGTGGTTTATATAGGGAGGAGGTTTGAATAGGCCTAAGAACCGTCTTCCTCCGATGCATTTTGGTCTATACAGGGAGGAGGTTTGAGTAGGCCTAAGAACCGTCCTCCTCCTATGCATTGTGGTCTATATAGGGAGGAGGTTTGAGTAGGCCTAAGAAGGGTCCTCCTCCTATGCCTTGTGGTTTAGGGTTTAGGGTTTAGGGCCTTAAGAACCCTAAACCCTTGTATGCCTTGTGGTCTACATGCGATACGTTGTTGTTGTTGTTGACGATAACAATTTTTTTGGTTTTGTGCTTTACAATGGATAAAGTCCACGGGTGGGGGAGAACAAAACACCACATAACCAATACTATGGTTCCAATACCATCTCGTCTTCATGATGGGTAAAAGTGGCAACATTGGGGGTGGGGTGAACCAACAACCATGTTGGTGATACCTTCACTTTTTAGAGAGCAAAATCATTTAGGTAGTGGGCCATATTTAACCCAAGAAATGTTAAATTTTGACTCACTCAAAAACCTTGATATAATCCATCCTAGGGTGGGGTCTTTACCATGGTTAGAAGTGAGGACTAAAAAATCCAGGGTTTTTTTTTAGGTACTAACTAGTGTGGGTGTTGGTTCCACCCAAGGTTAAGCAAAAGGGTGTGCTGAAGTATTTTTAACATTTATTTTAAAGCAATTTAAAAAAAATTCTTCACTAAACCTCTACTTCTTGACAAAATATCTTTATTTCATGATTAAACCTTCATGTCTTGACAAAACTTTTATATTTTATTAGCTAAACCTTTATTTCTTCCTGAAAAAATTTATAATTTTTAATTATTAAACCTACATCTTTTTCTCCGTATTTTTTTAAATTTTTGGTTAAATTTTTATTTCTTAGAAAAACTTCTTTATTTCTTAGTTAAATTTTCTTTTTTTAACAAAACCTCTTTACATCATGGTTAAACCTCTCTATTTCTAATTAAACTTGTACCTCTTGGCAAAGTTTTTTACTTTCTAACTAAATTTCTACCTTCAGATAAAACTTTTCAACTAACTTGAGGCGGGTACTACAAATGGGTCAAATTTGTAATGACTGGCAATTATCTTAATGTACATATTGCATTGCCTTAAATTTTTTAACATTGCCATTGAAAATTTACAATTCAAATGGGGAATTCTAATTTTTTTTTGGTACTCATTTGTTGTAATTGAATTTAGATCCAAATTAAGGTATTACATTTGGTTGGGTATCCTTTGTTTAACCCTACCAATACAATCGTCGTTAATTTTGGGATGTACCTCATATGTACTAAGGTATTCCCTTCATAGATATCAATGCTTTATGCAATGCATTTCCTTCATTATGTGAAAGGTTGAAATTCATTTTAATCAAGAAAATTAAATATCCCCAAATGTACATTATGCATTAAATTGTCCAACGTCAAAATGGAGCTATTAGAAACATGAACCTGTAATAGCCACATCTAGAGGTTAGAATATATTATCATCAAAACCTTGAATATTGTTTAAATAACTAATGATAAGTTCCTTCCAATACTTGCATTTGATTTCCTTGCATCATCTTCAATAAGTATAGGCTTGAGTAATGAATTTGTAGGTGTGTACTGCACCAAGGTGGTTTTATAATGTTCTAACAATTTGAATTATTTCAATATTGAACATATCAAGTATTGAATGATGATTTTTACACCTCATTATTTAGTATATTGAAAATCAAATGATTCATGTGAATACTCATCAATTATTGAACAAATGAATATTCAATAGTTTGTTTCAACTTTCATAGTTGAATATATTGAACATTCAACAATTAAATACTAAAAAATTACTCAATAATTAATATCAATCAATTTAAAGACATTGAATAATTGAATTAATATTGAAAAATTATTGAATACTTATTAAATATAATTAATGTTGAAGCTACCAAGTTACCATTATATCATAATCTTAATCAAAATTTGTGCTATAACAATACACGAAGATTTTGTTAAATAATTTTTATATTAAATAATTTTCAAATAAATTATAAGAATTCAATCTGAAAAGAATAAATAATGAAACCATTTGGCTAGGCAAAAAAAACTTGGATAAATAAAAAATAATAATGTCAATTAGAAAATTACATAATCACATTTTCTTAAAAAATCCAAATACTATGATCTTGCCTATATTAGTTTTCATTAATATTATTTATATCAATAAACTAAACATTCTAAAAAATGTATATATTTGGTAAAATAAATAAATAATGAATTCTAAATTTTAAAATTATTATTGAGGTTTTTTCCCCCCATTTTTTCAAGTAGGTGGAGTGGAAATCATCCACAAGGAGAAAGAGCCAAATTTGGCTAGAGGTCAAATAATAAAAATATTATTTTTTCAAAATCCTACTTAGTCTTGACAACCAATAGGGAACCAATTATCTCAATATGGCAACTTTTAAGTTTTTTTTCCCCCAAATACAATTTGTCCAATTTACAATACATATTTTTTTGTCACCCGAATGCAAAAATTTCTAGAGAAAAACAACACTAATTATTACATACATCAAAAATAAAATTCCTTATGATCGCTTTCATAATTGTAATGAAGTGACATAATATTTAGTTATCTCCAATATAACAAAGATGTATAATAACAATGTTGTCCCATTCCCACTAATTGTCTTTTAGATGATAATTTAAGTTCACCAAAAATGAAGGTATTATATAAGGCATTTAAATCCATGAATACAATACCTACATTTAAGGTACACCCCAAACTTAATAACCATTGTATTGGTAGGTTTAAATCAGGAATACATAACAAAATGTAATACTTTAAATTGGAATTTAAACATAATTGCAACACAATTGAATGAATGTGGAAAACAAATTTAAATACCCCCATTTGAATTGCAAACTTTTATTAGCAATGCCATAAACTTGAAGGCAATATGATATTTGCATAAATGTTTTTGCCACCTCACTACAAATTTGACCCATTGTCAATACATGCTTCAAGTTAGTAAAAAATGTTTTATTAGAAGATAAAGATTTAATTAGAAAGTAGAAAGGATTTGGTGAGAAATAAAGGTTTAATTAAATAATATAAAAGTTTTGCCAAAAGATACATGTTTAACTAGAAAGTGATAGAGGTTTAGTTAGGAGGTAGAAATTTTGTTAAAAAAATAGAGGTTGAACTAAAAAGAAACAAATTTTTGCTAAAAGGTAAAAATTTAACTAAAAATATGTCAAGGTTTTGTTGAAACATAAAGGCTTAGTGATGAAGATATAAATTTTTTGTTGAGACACAAAGGTTTAGTCATGGAATAAAGAAGTTTTTTCTAAAAGTAAAGGTTTAGTCAAAAAGATATATAAGTTTTGTTGAAAGATAAAAATTTAGTGAGAAAAATATAATTTTTTTGCCAAAAATAGAGGTTTACCTATGAATGGATATAAATTTTGTTGAAAGATAAAAGTTTAACCAAGAAAAAATAGAGATTTTACCAATATGTAAAAGTATAGCCATTTTTTTTTTTTTTTTTTTGCTAAAAAAAATTAGCCAAAAAAATAGAGGGTAAATAAGTAGCGTGGGTAGAGGGTTGGGTGTTAGTTGGTAGGTAAGTCAAGATGTAAGTCAACCAGGAAGCTAGGTCAGTGGGGCAACTAGGTCAATAGGGTAGTTAGGTCGGAGGGTAATATGGAGGTGAAGGTTGGAAAAATGTGGCCAACGAAAGAAAAGATCAATGGTCATTAACCAAAAAAGGTTGACTATGGTGCAATGTTGGTTAACATAGGGTCAAAAGATGGATGAAAAAATGCAAACCATCCCATGGATGGAACAACAAATCGGTGCATTTTTGTGGGTGTTGGTTCATTTTGGCTCAACTTTTGAAGTGTGAAAAGTTTCGGATTGTCAGTCCACTCATGGTTCTTTTAACCATGGTATACTAACTACTAACCATCTGCATGCATCTACCATGTAGTATCACCAAGGACTTACACAATAACCTTAACCTCTTACATTCCTTACATGCTTACCTACGATAGTTAGGCATGCATGTAGTTGTAAGTATGTAAGAAATGTAATAGAATTTTGATGCCTTCACTTAGCCTTATGACAAGAACCTCAATTCCTAAAAGAGTTTAAGAGCAAACCCTTTCCTTACACATAACCCCCCTTTTGATTTAGTCTAAACCTACATATAATATATGTGGCTACAACATATGTGACCATTATATGCATATTTTAATCATAACTTGGGTGAAGAGTTTTCACACATGAGGTTCCTTCCATTTCAACCATCATTAATTGTTCATGACACATATATTTCATATAGTAAAACCATAATAAGCCTTCTTCTTTCAACACAAATTGAAAGATGTAATGGCCTATGTAATATAATTTGAATTTTGGCTTTTGTGATCAACTTTTCGAGAATTTGTTCTATGTGACACAAAATATGAATTGAACCACAATCCTCACATTCTTTGAAAATGTTTAAAACATTGGCAAGGTTTGAATTTTGCATGAAGTTATTAAGTGAATCGTAGATATGAATTTCCAAAAAAAATAAAATCTATGAGTTACATGTTCACATATTCAAGAAATTGCATCTTCATATGAGTTGGAGAACAAGAACATACTTCATGTAATCCTATGTTTTTTTAAAACATGTGTGAGAATTTCTTCATGTTGCAAAGACCTCAACAAAAACATGTTTATTTGGTTGTTTTCACAAATTATTGAACTTATATTGGTATGGCATCCATATTTTTAGATTTATTCATTATATCCCATTGATGCCTCTTCTAGGAGGTTAGAAATGGTTAGTTTTAAAAAACATTTTTTCTCCCCCAAACACCCAATTTGGACACCCTTTTTAAAAAATTTGAGAGATTATCCTTTAAGGTGTGTAAATGTGATATCAACAAGAGTAGTGAGTCCTTGTGCTGTTGGCACAAATATATTCAACCTCCTACAAGGTCACCCATCTCAATACTATTGCAATTAAATTATTGGACTTAATTTCAGAGTTTTTTTAAAGTGAAAAAAATCATTTTAGAATCTAAAATTGCAATTAAACATAAAAATCACTTTACTATCAATAAATTTTGTCTCATTGGTTTGAAAATTGTAAAATGACAAACATGCACACCACCTTGTCAAGGGATTTCTATGAAAATTGAAAGCAAAGTGGGGCTCCCATGAGTTGGGACTTGGGAGGTTTGTAGCATGGTCACATCCAAACAAATTAACAAAATATTTTTTAAATATGTAATAATAAAAACCATATAATCCAAATTTCAAAGTGGAAATTTTGAAGTCAACTAATATGTTCAATATTATAATTCATAAAATTATTACATGAAAAAGGAAAATTGGAAAAAAATCTCCAAATGGAGGGAGATTGATATAAGACAAATGCATTAGTTGGTATTCATAAATGAAAGCCTTTTCACCAAAAGGTTGTCGCCCCTAGTTAGGGGTGGGTTTTATGCCATTCATTTCAATGAAATTTAAGCCACTATATAGCAATTGCGAGGGGGATTGGGTAATGGGGGATGGAAAAGTTAGGAAAGTTGTTCTCTTTAGAGAGGGGGATGGCCATGTGAATTGGTGTTAAGGGGAACTCAAGATTCAACTTCATGCATGTGTATTCAAAGGAAAATGTAAATGCACTCCACTTTGATTAGCAATGTAGATTATGAGGGATCAACTAGCCATGCTCATAGATGGATGGTGTTTAGGAGAGTGTTGTAATTGTCGTTCACTTGATGACAACTCTTGGGAATTGATTGTGACAATAATTGAATTTGATGAATTGGATGTAAATTGAAGGGGGTAAGGCTAGTAGGGAGGGAGGGATGTGTGTGGGGGAGGCCATCTAGTAGGAAAATATATGAATGTAATGGGCATGATGAGAACATTTTAGTTTGGAACAAGAACATGGTATGAGCCAAGGGGGCATAATGCTTTCTATGAGGAAATTGTTTAAAACAAAATCATTAACAAAGCATTTGCATCTAGTAGTGTGATGGGTGGGAAGGAATTTTTAAAAATATGCATAGAGTTTTGTTGTGTCGATCTATGTATAAATGTATAAACCATGGATTATCAAATATCGATAGGAGGATAATAGGTGTGGTCATGTCTCAACATGTGTGTGAGAGGTTCACATAGTTTGCACATTGAGGATAGGAAAAAGGTAGGTCATGATAAATGTTTCTAACAATTGCCCATATAATTGGGCATTTGGAAAACAAAATACACGAGTTATATGTGATGTGGAGACTTATGGGTGGATCCAAAAATGATTGGATAATGTTTTGATCAAGGTTGAGTTGTTGAGCTATTTGTGAAATGGAGGGTATTGTGAAAAACATTTCATGTAGGATTTTGTCAATGTGAACGAGCGAAGGTATGTGTGTATATTTTGGATATGGCTTGGATGGAATCTTTCACTTTGAACCCCAATATGGGAAGGTGCTATGTGTGAATGAGATTATGAGCAAGTTGTAGGTATGGTTGTAAATGTTCACATTTGGCTAGGTTATTGGCCATGCCATTCCCTTTGATACCTATGTGAAATTTTATTTTGAGGGAAGTTATTGTACATTGGAGAAGATTACATGTAGGATTTATATTATACTAGAGTGTGGTTCATATTAATATTATGGGGACTCAAAAGTTTATTTATTTATTTGATGGGCATCTTTGATTGGCACATCACAAAAAAATTTAATTAAGTTTAGTACAATCCCAAAATAGTTATTTTGTTGTCTTGTGCTTTCAAGCAACTTATATAGGTTGCAATAATACTAGAAGTTAGGGCAGAGGACATGGGATAAAGTGTGATGATATTGGGAGCATATTGGGAAAACACATTGGAACTGGGGGAACATTTGGAGAACAAAGTGAAACGTGATGGGAACACATTGGGAACAACAAAAACCCAACACCCCTTTACCTTCCCACAAAAGGAAAAAAATTGAGCCCATTGGGTGCATGTTTGTTCATCTCATTTCAGATTATTACAAATTTTTACAACGTATTTTTATTCTTTATCATTTTTGGCCTAGACTAATGGCAAAGGCACAAATTCCCATAGTACGTTTGAGTGGTGTTGATGTGATGATGAAGCATTCTTGTAATGGAAAACTATAAAAATGTAAGTGGTGTCGACTAGTCATTAAGAAGGAATTTGCATGGTGAAGGGCCCCATTAGTTCAACTTGGAGGATATTTTGGCAACTTGGGAGAGGCCGATGATATAATAATGTTTTGAGATGGGGAATACGCACCATCCCATCCGCAAATGGAACTCTCCTCTTCGATGGTGTCCGCAAAGTAAGGAAATTTTATTCAATCTCAGTATGAAATGATGAAACTCAGCATCTAATAATGCACAAGGTTCGAGAGTAATTACAGTAGTTTAATTATTAATAAGTAAGAGCAGTGAAAATATAAGCAAGTGCAGTGCAGGGCGCTCAGGAAAAAGAAAAGACAGGATGAAACTCAATTTATCACCAAAATTGATGGTTTTCTGAGTTTCACCCCCAGTCTACTTTTTTGCAGGTGTATATCCATTACTTTAAG
>Ga0209611_10006731_pt1 | contig 18678 bp, 9 predicted proteins | sample S1TSphgellanicum_3_FD_187693 | JGI IMG/M metagenome (GOLD analysis project Ga0209611, IMG submission 187693) | Host-associated microbial communities from peat moss isolated from Minnesota, USA - S1T2_Fc - Sphagnum magellanicum MG (SPAdes) (version 2) | ecosystem: Host-associated > Plants > Peat... | reverse complement strand
CTTTAAAAATGCATGTTGCATAAAAGACAATGCACATAGCAACCTTACAAGGAAATGTATATTTTCATGAGTAAATTTTCTTCTCCATTGAGTTGCTTTTTAATTTGCATGCAAGTAAAAGTGAAAATGAATCCAACTTTTAAACCGCATCTTGCCTTGCACATGAGACCATGTGATTTGAGGGACATCATGTCTTGTGCCATCAAAGACATTTCAACATATTGTTTTCCATGTATTGTACTCACATATTATATCTAGAATTAAAGTTTTCTTGTTTTCATTGATTAGGTTTTAGATTATTGCACAACTTTTGTCTTTACTTACTTTTAGACCAAGTCACCATTGATCTAGTACATGACCACATAGTACATATTCATGTGCTTTGGTCAATTTTTTATATAACCAAAGTGGCGATCATGCACAAGAAGATTGAGGCAAATTGAAGCATGACTTTAAAAATGCATGTTGCATTAAAAACATTGCACATAACAACCTAACAAAGAACCGTGTCTTTTCATGTTTAACTTTCTTTCTCCATTGGGTTGTTTTTTTAATTTTCGTGGAAGTAAGAATAAAAATGAATGCATCTTTTAAACCACAACTTACTATACACATTTAACAATGTGACTTGGAGGTTGTTGAATCTTCTACCTTGAAAATACTTTAAACATCTAGTCTTCCATGTATTGGATTCAACATATTATATCTAAAATCTATTTTTTTATCATTTTCCTAGATTAGATTTTAGATTATTTCACAACTTTTGTCTTTATTTACTTTAGACCAAGTTGCCATTGATCTTGTACACTACCACATAATACACATTGGTCAATTTTCATCAATTTTTTATGTGGCCAATTAAGTGGCCATCATGCATATGAAGATTTAGTCATTTATTTAAGAATACCTTTAAAAATGCATGTTGCATAAAAGACATTGCACATAACAACGTTACAAGGAAATGTATCTATTCATGTTTAATTTTTCTTCTCCATTGAGTTTTTTTTTTAATTTACATGAAAGTAGAATGAAAATGAATGCATCTTTTAAACCACAAATTGCTTTACACATTAGACAATGTGAGTTGGAAACCATTAAGTGTGGTACCCTAAAAATCTTTTCAACATCTCATCTTCCAAGTATTGTACTCAACTAACTATACCTAGAATCTAAATTTAAATTCTTGTTTTCATTTAATAGGTTTTAAATTATTGCACAACTTTTGTCTTTACTTACTTTTAAACCACATCACCATTTGATCTTGTAGATTGCCAAATCATACAAATTAATGGGTTTTTGTGAATTTTTTAATGTAGCCTAAATGGCAATCATGCACACAACGATTAACCATATTTAAGGATTTTTTTTAAAATGCATGTTGCATAAAAAAATCACACATGGCAACCTTACAAGGAAATGTATATTTTCATGCTTCACTTTCCCTTTTCATTGGGTTGTTTTTCTAATTTTCATGGAAGTAAGAATGAAAATGTATCAATCTTTTAAACCACATCTTGCTCGACGTCGTCAAGTCTTATAACTTGAAAATCTTTTAAACATTTCATCTTCCACATACTAAACACAACACATTATACTTAGAATCTAAGTTTTTCTTTTTTTTATTCATTAAATTTTTAATTATTGCAAGACTTTTGTCTTTACTTACTTTAGACTAAGTCTCCAATTGATCTTGTACACTACTACATAATACATATACATGTGTTTTGGTCAATTTTTTTATGTAGTCAAAATGGCAATCATGCACATGAAAATTTAGCCAAATTTAAGCTTCATTTTGTATTTGTGGCTACTTATTACAACCAAATATCCATTTTTTTAAATTGCTGAAAATGGAAAAAGAAATTCAAAAAGAAATCATTCGAATTTTGTTTCTAATCACTACTTAACATTATGTTGTGCAAATATTTGATTTTTAAGGAATTTTAAGTTGCTTGATTTGTCAAGCCTTCCACCATGATCCATGAAAATTAGGTTCAATTTCTTATTAAAGAATTCAATTTGTTGCAATAGATGTTTGGCCTTTTCATGGGTGTCATTGATTTTTTTTAATATCACAAATGTCAATTGATTTGATGAGAAGAAAATTACATTTCATGTGATAGATTTGGAAAACATTTGCCTTTGAAATGAAGTGGTGAAAAATAATAGTGACAATTTAAACCTCAATTCATTGGATGTGTGATTGCACAATTCATTCATGTAATCATGCACTCTAACAACAATTTTTTTCTACTAGTTAAAATAATTTTGGAAAAAAAATTTATTTCTTTGTATAGGAAAAAATCATATTTTTCAAGTTGAACTTGAAATTTCACTTGAAAAAAAATCATTGCAAACCAATTAATTTGCACTTTTCACAAAAAAATTAACAATTCTTACACATCCCACCTCTCAAATCACATAATGTTCCTATGTATTAATGTTGTTCAATTTCACATCATATTTTGGATTTTAATTTAATTGTGCGACCCATGGATCAAAGGGTTGCATTGGTAGAACATGAACCAAACCTCAAACCAACATCCTACTAGAACTAGACTTTGGCTATAAACCAATATTGGATGGGTATTTGGTTGGGCAGGTAAGATCCTTAAGTAAGGGTCTAGTTCCATAAACCTTACTTAGAATTGAGTCCAACATTTTGGAATTGAATATAAACCTAAATTGGAGTTCAACCTAATTACAATATCCACTTTTAGAATAGATCCAAGAATTGACTGAAATATCATCATTGATTGAATCCAACACATCAACCCACTTGTCTCACATTCAATTTTAAATCTTGTTAGGTTTAAGTTTTAAGTTATTGAGCTTTTGAACATTCTTCTTTTTATCCCTATTGAAGTCATTGCTTTCAATCAAATATGTGTTTTTTAATTTTTTAACAACCTTTGTTTAACATCATTCACTACAAGATCCAAGTACCCCACCAAAGGCATTTTTCTTTTTGTTTCTTGTCTATGTTGTTGTTGAATTTGCTCAGGTTTGCGGTAAATCTCCAAAAACTTTCTTTTAGCAACTTTGACAACTTCTAAGTATGTTGTCACCCTTCTCTTCTTTTGTTTTTCATGCTTTGATCGTTTCTTTCCCTTGCACCTTTTTTTGTTAAAATGTATTTTCATTATTTCCTCTTATATAATGTTTTGCAATGAATGTCAATGTTAACTAATAAAAATCATCTTCACAAAATTATTTTAAAGGGAAAATAATCAAAGGTTAATTCTAGAATGGAATTGCAAAAAAAAATATTAATAATGGGGTGCAATCATACTAACATGTACCATTAGTAGTAGTAACCACTACTTTATTTTTTGAATTTTGAATTGTAAATAATAATAATAATAAATAGAATTCTTTTTATAAAATGTTATTGTGAATACATTATGTACATATTCTCATAACAATTTGGAATCAATCTAATGAGTCAAAAATACGTATAAGGACTTTTAAGGCTTTGTAACAATTGTTTAAAAGTTAGATTAAAAGAAATTTTGACACTAAAAGCACAATTTGAAAAAAAAATTATGACATATTTTTGAATTTTTTTAATATACACCGTAACATAATAGTAATAAGGCTACTTTTTTTAAGTTTAATTTATTTTGAAAGACATATTAAACATATTTTTAAAATATTCTTCAAAAAAAACAATGGTCTAAGGGGGCACATGTGACTCTTAATAGTGTGGTTGGACCCAATGGGTAAAATTCTTAGTCTAGTTGGCTTAGAAGGCCTATTCGTACTTATTTTTGTGTTATCAATGGTGGGTTTGGACTTATCATTTCTTATTTATTAAGAGATGAAACCACCACTAAAATAATTAGTTCTTAAGGATAGGGTGGTTGACATTAGTTTGCTAATAACTAGGGATTTATGCAAGACATGGAGATAAGTTGACCTTGAAAGATAAAATGAAAAAATCTAAAAATATATGAAAAAGACCCATGTGTATATGTCGGCTCAGTTGGTCATTCTTTATATTCATGTATTTTTGCAAATCAAGTTGTTGCCGTGTGTGTTTTCAAAGTTTTTACATCATGCTTCAATTTACAATAAACCTCTAGAAAAATGATTTTAATAGCCTTCCTTTTTTATTGTTATTGTGTTTATATTGTAATTAAAAGGATATAAGAACTTTCTATTCCCTCACCCCTTCCATTTTTTTATTATTGTGTTTGTGTTTGTGTTATAGTTGAAAGGGAACAATAGTTAGTTTGTCTTCTTTCACACAATAACATTTGAAAACAATGAGTAATATGGTGAATTTGTGTCTCTTGTTAAAAGTATTATTGAAGGATCACAAGAAGCATAAAATCTCGAGGGAGATTCATCTTGGCCACTTCTATTTCAAAACTTCTAACCAACTAAAGTATATGATATCCTTGACATTGCATTGCAAGTTATTAAGGGTTTTTGGTTGTCAACATGATGGTGCACAAATTTATTTTTGTAATCCTTAAATCATATAATGTATTGTTTGTTAATACAATGCAATTGATCGGCTTTTCTAATCAAAATACCCAAAATGACAAGCATTAAAAAAAAAATCACCTTATCAATATGGACAAATCAATTTTGGATTTGCCAGCATGATTAGGTAATGAATTTGGACCTTTTCATTTCAACTAATAAAATGATTGATGAAGTGACTAACTATTTGACTAGTAAGTAGTGGAACATTTGACTAGGTCAAATTTATACCTAAATTAAAATTATTTTGGATTATTATTTTTAAAATTAATAGTTAGGTAGGTAATTAGGTAGTAAATAGGTGCAAGTAGGTCAAAACAAGGCATTTAAAGAGGTAGGTGCTAGCCTAGCCTAGCCTAGCCTAGCTTAGCCTACCTAACTTAACCTAATCGAACTTCACTTAAACTTCCTTAGTCTAACCTACCTACCTTAACCTTTTAAACATGCACATAGGTTACAAATGTTAAGAATCAAACCCCAAACCTTCACAAAATAAACCAAGTCCTTATTAATGGACTACACCATCAAAAGTGTTTGACTTTTGTCAAGTTTTTTATTTCACATGTTTATTTCACATCACTAAACATAATAACTAAACCTAAGTGATAATTGGTGGCTAAAATTAAGTTAAACATAATGATTAAATCAACTGATTAAACCTAATGGTTAAACTTATTGACTTAATGTAATGGCTAAACATAATGGTTAAACTTTAGTTAAACCTAATAATTAAATCTAGTGGTTAAAAATAATGGCTAAACCTAGTTGATAAATCTAATGGCTAGATTTCATGGTTGAATTTTGGTTACACCTAATGACTAAATCTAATGATTAAACATAATGACTAAACCTTAGTTAAACATAGGGACTAAACTTAAGTTCAATCTAGTTGTTAAATTTAATGTTTAAACATAATGACTAAAATTTGGTTAAATATAATGGTTAAAATTAAACTAAACTTAGTGGTTAAATATAATGGGCAAATTTAAGTTAAACCTAGTGAATAAATTTAATGATTAAACATAGTGCCTAAATTTAAATTACACCTAATGGTTATACCTAATGCATAAACTTAAGTTATACATAGTGCCAAATCTAATTATGGTTCAACTTAAGCTAAATTTAGTGCCAAATTTAATGGCTAAACATAATGGCTAAACCTAGTGGCTAAATTTAAGTTAAAGTTAATGGCTAAATTTTGTGTAAACCTAATGGCTAAACATAGTGGTTAAACATAATGGCTAAACCTAGTGGTTAAACTTAAATAGGTAAATGGGTGGATAAATAAGTAGATTATATGTAAGTATGTAGATAGGTAAACTTAGGTAAATTATATGAAAGTGAAAAAATATAAGTAGGGGGCAAAAACATGGTAAAGTATAGAAAAAAAATAAATGTGTCTCTATTTGTATCTTGTGTCATGCATATAAATGCCATAAAATAACATTAAAGTGCATGGAAGTATGATAGAATACCCTTGGTGCCCTTTATTACATTTGTAAGAATGTATTTCCAAAAGATTAAAAACAAACAAATGGTTTATGATGAATTTTATTGTTATTTTCTTTTTACTTTTCAAGTAAATTGCTAAGGAGATTTAGTTGACTACTTTACCATGCTTATGCTTTAGGTAGGTAGGTATGTAGGTAAGTAAATAGTAGGTAGGTGGGTGGGTAATAAATGAGTAAGTAGTTAACTAAGTAAATAGGTGAATGAATAGGTAGGAGGTAGATACATAAGGTAGTAGACTATGTCGAATTTAACTAAAAATCATTGGTCATCTTCATTAAATATTCAACTTGATTAAAACCATTGATCATTTTGATTAAAAATCATTGGCCATCTTGATTAAATGCTCAATTTGATTAAAGACAATAGCCATTTTGACTAAGGTTATACAACTTGACTATATGTGTCTAATTAAATAAATCACTATAATCAAGTTGATCAATCAATAAATACATGTGTCATTGAAGCCCCTAGCCTTTAGTCAAAATGTACATGTCCACTATTCAAAACGACAAATTAGTCAACTTGAACCTCTTTAAAAACCACAATTCGTGGTAATGATGGTTGTGATGGTTTCAAGGTGTGTGTTGAACTTTTAGAAATGAATTTGAAAAATGTTCAAACATGACGTTAAAGTTGTGTACTTGTTATTGTTGTAGGTTTACTTGCATTTAAACATTGTGAAAAAAATAACAAACCCAACAACATTTGAAGATGTTAATTATTTTTTTGGGCAAATTGTTTTTATCGATAATGTCATCATGTCAACATTGAAAAATGTATTGTAGATCTTCTAATAATTATGTGTATGACTAATAGAAACCAATAATCCTTTGGTTTGGTGGCACTACTACAAATATGTGTTTTTACAATGGCTTTTATGATTGAAATTTCAATGAAAACAAACAAATTGGACAAAGTTGTCAATAGTTAGATTGAATAAGTCAATTATGCCAAAACTTTAACTATTTTTTCATTGTCCAAAATGATGAAGATGATCAAAACTACCAATTAACATGACTATTTGAAATGGTTAAGATCACTAAAACTATTAATTGATGTGAAAATATTAATATTTTTTAAATATAAATTTCCAAATTGAACTATGGACAATTTATGATTATATTGTTGAAAAATAAATAAAATTTGAGTTTGATGAATGGGATTCGTGATATGATGTCATGGACATAACATGTCAAAATTGCGCTTTGAATCTTCACTTCCTCAGCCACAATCCAAAGTTTTTACCACCCAACCACCAGATCATGTTGTAATATAATTGGTTATTGAAAAATATATGAAAATTGTGTAGTTATTTTTAATATCATGCATTAAAATTTTATTATATAAAATAATTAGTTTCATAATGAAATTGTTTACACATGTACATCTTAAATTTCATAATTCATTTCTAATTTGATAATTCCATTGAAATGTATACTTCCTTTTAATTTCAAAAATATATATATTTAAACCATCATTTAATTTAATTTCACTTCTGAAATTGCATAATTAAAATCGCATGTCTTTAGTTTTGTAAAATATCTTTACTAATTTAAATTTCAAATTTACAATAACTACATTACGTCAAATTTCACATTTACAAATGTTTTTAAATGATAATAATTTCAGTTTGATCTTCCATTTTTTCACATGTCATTTTATTATATTTCAAAAAAAAATTCTTAATTTTTAGGCAATTTTTAAAAAAAATGAAAACATGAAATTCATGATTCACTTTAATTTTTTATTAATTAAATTTTAAATAGTTAAATAATATATTTCAAATTATTTTAATATTGCCACATCATAAAAAAGAATGTCATAATTATAATTGATTGATCATAATTAGATTAATCAAATTGGTTAAATTCAGCAATTCCATGTGGATGCCACATATGATGCATGCCCAACATAGTGGTGTCTATTTTGACTAAATAACTAGTTTTCAAAATTGAAACAAACATACCTAAATTTGAATTTAATCAAATTAAACATCATCAATCGTATTAAACAAATAGATTTTACTTTACAATCATCTTAGCTACAATGTTACGAATGGAAAAACCATGTTTTTATGATAATGTGAATCACACATCCATGCAATTTTAGCATGTGTTATTTTTGGCTCATCAAATACTCAACATAGCAAGCATGAATCATTGATTGAGTTTGACAAAATTTTCACTGTCATTAGTGTTATCAGAAATCTTCAACGATTTCATGTTGGCATTAACAACTTGGACCACCTCATTCTTGTTATTAAAAATTGGTAAAATGATGCCCATTTTGTGTGTGAAGGAGCCCAGGAAAATTTTCTAGATCATTTTCTCACATGTGATGACAAGTTGATTAAGGAACATATGAAATTCATTGAGGAACAAGGTTCGTTCAAAAAAGGTCAATTGATTTTGGCCATGTTTTTAAAAATATCATGTGAGTAAGCATTAACTCAAAAGTTTTTTTGAACTTCTTTATAATTTGTAATATTTGTAAATAAGATTCATTTGTTATAGTAATGTCTATTACAATCTTCTAGTAATAAGGTGGCTAAGAAGAAAATTGAGTCTTCAAAATTGGTTAAATGACTTTAAACATCTTTGTGGTTAGATTGATGTGGGGGTAACAACTTAAAAGTGCTTTGTTTTTCTTGTGGGTTTTATTGTTCTATTGTTATGTTGATGCATGGGGGCAACAATTCTAAAGTTGTGTTTCCTTTTTCGTTTTGGTTTTGCTAATGCTTGACGATTTGACCCAAAAAAAAGAAATTGGGTGGATTTGTTGATGCATGAGGGCAATAATTTATTTTTTTAAAACTGAAAAAAATTGTTGATGCTTTGAGATTTGACTTTTAATATCCAACAATTCCTCTCTTTTTTTGGTATAATTTGATTGAAACATGGGTTAACAACTTGAAAGTACTATTGATTTTTTTGTTCCATTGATGCATGGGGGTTTTAGTTTTAGAAGGCTTTGTGTTTTTTTTGGATTATGTTCTACATGGGGATTTGACTTCACTATTCAAAATGTGACTTTCATGGTTACAAAAATAGGAATGTAGTAAAATTGGACTTGTTGTTTATACCATTTTTGTAATTGCTTATGTCAAACTTGAATTAATCATGGATCTTATTTGAATATGTAGTCATATGAATTTAGTCATGAAAATCATGTTTTGACAAAATTTTCGTTGCAATTATATTGATGCATGGGGTTCAACTTTCAAGGTCTTTGTTTTTTGTGTGGTTTTGTTAATGCAAGGGTGACGCATCCCCAAGTTCCTTGGTGGACTCAATTGTGAGTCCAAAGGTGAAGACAACGAAAGGAGAAAGAATTGGGGCGCACTCCCTAGCTCACAACACTTCGGGGATAGAAAGGCGTGCTAGAGTTCTGGGATGGGATTAGGAAGATTGACAAGCAATTCAATTACTCACATAAACCTACATAAACCAAACAAATTGGTTAATGCATAGTTGGAGCACTTTGGTGCACGGACGAGCCAAAAGCAAACATAGATTCACAAGATTCATCATGGTTCGGACTTGGGGGAAACCACCACCTTCCCCCTTATAGTATACTCTATGCCTGGCCACGAGACCAACACCAAATGTCATTTTGTCCCCAAATTCTCAAAGTTAGGACTCTTGCAACTTTGGGGGCCCATAACTTTGTGTGCAAACCTCTTATTGAAATGAGGTCTAAAGCAAAGTTGTAGCCCTCGTCAAGAGATTTTCAATGATATGTCGCATGCCACCTAAACACAAGGAAATTAAGGCGATTCTTAACTTTTAATTCCCAACCATTAATTACAAAGGGGTAGCAACCCTTAAGGTCTTTAACATTTTTTGGGTTTTGTTAATGCATGGGGATTTGACTTGCTGCAAATTTTAAAAATATTTTGTGAGTATGTTGATGTATGGGGATAAGAAATTAAAAGTTCTTCAAATTTTCTAGGGGTTCTATTGATGCATGGGGGCAACAACTCAAAAACTTCATGACCTTTGTGGCTGTGTTGATGTGTGAAAGCTTCTAGCATTGATCAATTTCTTATGGTTATGTCAATGTTTGTTGTTTTTTTTTGTTTGGTTGTGTTGATATGGGGAAGAACCAACAAAAATGTATTAGTTGTTAATTGTAGGAATGATATGACCCCCAAAAAAATCCCAATTGAAGGACATGAAATTTTGTGTGCAAATGGTAATGAGAAAAATATTAGCCTCTTGATGTTTAGGCCACTTGATTAGGACTTGTGAAATGTTTTCTATGGTTAATATCACATTATAACTTGAAAACTATATATTCATGTAAATATTTTTATTAAAAAATTATTTATCACTTCATCATTTTAATTAAAAACCTTAAACCTTAACTATACCTAAAACCACTTGCTTGTTAAAAAAAACGCTTTCACTTTAGGGAACCACCATGTTTTACAATACCAACCAAAACCTTATATGGAGGTTATCATATCCTTCGAAATTTTACCACAACGTTACCTAGAGGTTTCATAGTCCTCTTAAAAATTTTATACCTAGAATCCAAGGTTCCTTAAAAAATGCATAATAATTTAAGGGTTGTCTTTCCATGATTGTCAACATTTTATTCCTTGCCATAGCTGCTTTGTAAGGCTGGAGTGAATGCAAGCGATGGTCAATTCAAGTCAGAAGTCCTATAACTTGTAGTTTGTTGCAATCATTATTAATGTACCATGTGCAATTGGTCCAAGTGTGAATTGGTTACCCAACTAAATTTTCCCTTCAAAACCATTTTTTCAATAACTAATTGAATTTCCAAAACACCTTCATTCAATCCTATCCTATTCACCAAGGGCTTTTCAATAATACCGAGAACATGCCCAAATTCTTGTATAATGTTTAGTTTTGACTTAAGGGAATTCTTAGTGAAAAAATTGTTAAATATTCAATATTAACTTCTCTAGCGTAGGTTCAAACATTATGAAACCAACTTAGGGTTTCCAATGGTACCAAGAGTGCAACAAAAGGTGTTGCAATTTAGGAGATCTCAACTTGACAAACAAAACAAACAACCTCCCTTCATAGATAGATATGCATGAATAGGCCTAGTCTTGGTTTTGAATTCTAGTGGCACCATTAAGCCAAAATGAAGAAGAGTTAGGGATCTACTAGTAGGCCAAAAGAGTGATATCAGAAAGTTTCTACACAAGCAAAAAGTGCAAACCTGGGACAAACATCATATGGGATGGCATTTGGTATTCGAGAGACTTTAGTGGAGTTTGCAATTTCATCACATTGCTGGCAATGCCACCCCAATGTGTAACTATGTAACTGCCATGATTTGGAATCACAGTTGAGAATTGAGTATGAATCTAAAATTATGAGCATGGAGGAATGTAATCAAGCCTAAACAATCTCTCCAACTAATCAGCACTTTATGGAATGACTTGTATGTGGGCTGTTTGATAACAAACTCTTTGGATATACATCATTAATTCAAGAAGTCAGATAGGACATGACTGATGGGTTGTCGACAAATGGTCCATCCAAATGCCATTTGTAGGCCAATGTACTCCTGCAAGGGACCTCTAGTCATGGTTATGAACACACATGTTGATATAGATATTTGGCATTGTAATTTTAGAAGTTCATCTAACTTGTGAAGATGCTTGTTGATGTAGATTTCTTACGTTGCAACTAATTGAGACACCCATTTAAACTCCTATTAGTGCTTATGTTCTTCATTTAAATTTGTAACTAGTATATCAATTTGCATCAAAGCTCGTTGTGTTTTAAAATTCAAGGCCCTTACATGGCTTTTTCTAGAGAATACTTCATGTGTTTACATCATCAAGGCTCAAGAATTTCCAAGCTTGTCAACAATCCTTGGTCAAGCTAAGGCCAAATGATTTCTATTCTCTGCAAGTGTTTGAGAATGTTGGAGGTTGAAATGGCAATTGACAAAAATATTTAGTCAAAGGTATTCAAAGGAATTCCTTCTATGCAGCCCACAACTATGTCCCCCTTTCAGGATTTAGGGTTTAGTGCAAATTAATGCATGTTGAATACAAGAATCATCGTACCCATATTACATTTGCATGAAGGTCTTTTGCCCATACCAGAACCTACAAGTTGAAACAACCCATATGAAGAATTGTTCTTTAATAGATGCACAGCTTGTGTTGATTGCTTTGATAACCTTAACAAAGGGGGGAAAAAATAAAAAAATCGTCTGTAAAGGCCCATCTTCCCGTTGTGATGCACATCAGTCATGTACCTGCGAGAGAGGTTCAGGGTTATAGGGTTACCCGGCAAGGCCCTCTGTTCCACTTTACTCTCAGCTGTCTATTATGTAGTCATAGTGATAGTCAGTCAACAAACCTTTTTCTAGGCCCATCATCCTAGTGATTTTATTCCACAAAAGTTTCACAGTAAAAAGTGTGAAATTTTGGGTTTTTTAGTGTAAATTTGACATTTTTCAAAAGATTGGCCTAAATTCTGATTATCACAGAATTGAAAATCAAAACCCTACTCGCCAAATCCAGCATTCCCCAAGAGGTAACAGCCTACAAGCTCTAATTTCTCTTGCGGTGCATGAATGCATCTCATTGTACTAACTCATGTACTGAATCACGCAGTTGGTTCCTAATGAAAATGCAATAAAATATAATTGAATACATCTTTTGACGAACATCTTGCTTTCTGGACAAATATTCAGACCTTGTACATATCTTGAGTGATTTCTAAAATCTTCTACCCTAAATAGTAAGGAACTCATTGGCATCCCTTAGTTACCGCAGCTGTTTTCACCAAAAATATATATTATTTGTAGAAAAGTTGATTTTTTCAAATACATATATTTTTCAAAGAAGAAAATTTTGTGAATGGAAATAGATAATCTCATTAAGTATTGATATTTTGGGCATGGAATCTTCAAAATTAATTAATGTTTCAACATGTGTTGAAGCTGGCCTTGTATATGGAGTCGTCAAAGTATTTAGTGGAATATATTCCAAATTGATTAAAGTGCTTGTGCATAAAAAAGGTTAGAAGTGAAATATTTGACAATCAGATTTTTTGTGCAAATGTACCTAAGGGGAATGTAAAGAGAGCTCCTTCAAGCCCCATTATTGGCCATGTGCAAATCCTAAGGTGTCAATATGACTAGGTAATTTGGACAAGGCCTTTGCTCGTGTTTTACAATTTTTAAACAATCAGGCAGAGCTTTGCAAAATAATTATTTGGGCAGAAACAAAACATTCAAGCAGATGTGGCAGTATAGGCAGTTCATTTGGGATGTGGGTAGCCAGAACAATCTTTTGACAACCAGTGCATCTGTTTGTAAAGGTTGTAGATCCATTAAGCTTCGTCTACACTGATGTCAGTTATAACCTGAGTTTTGCAAGTCTGCTCAGAAAAGGGTAGGAGTTTTTGTTTCAATAACCAAAAACATCATCCATGATTTGGTACAAAGCTTCATTTACTGAAAGGGAATCCATATTCTCCCACACTCAGTATGGACTCTCTAACAACAGCACAGTACAGCACAGGGTTAAATTGGTAGTTTTAATGCTAAAAAACAAAATACACATATCTGAAAGCACATTTTGTATGGTTGACAATTATCACACTAGGTACCTAAGGAAGGACCTACAGCTTATAATACCCATTTCTAATGATGGGGAATTTCAAATTATAATAGTTGGGTTCTCTTTAGAATAATTTGGGTTCTAATTTAGAGGGTTATAATGTAGTTACATGTGGGTTAACCATCTAAATTTTAACCCTCTAAATTATAGTAGTAGTGAATGCATGTTCGAAAAGAGTGCATTTGGCCTTATTTAGCCCTTCTACTTCAGAGGATTGTGGAGCCTTCCACCATGCTCTATGTTGGGGATGTTATTTCCATTTTATTCCAAACATAGGGTTCAAATTATTGAAAAAAAACATAATTTATAATTTACTGACCAAGCACTCTAACCAAGAATTTGAAAATCTAATTTGTTGAATTGGACTTGCAAATAAACATATTCAATGTATGGAAGTTATAAGTCCACTTATCACCTTGAAATGTGAAAATTCAATATATTTTCTTTGAATATTAAAATATTCAAGAAATTTCTTTTTCAAATGACATGTGGTTCAAATTCATAAATGAATAGGTATGTGAATGTTGGAATTGGATTAAACACCACTGTGGAGTCATTACAAATACATTTATGTGATTCAGACAATTCTAGAGATGGAAGTAATGAAAACAAAAGAGAAAAATTAATGACAGTGAAAAGGCCGAGTTACTTGAGTATGCATTGCCACACAAGGACATTGGCACAAACTTTAATACCTAAACCTTAATCCAATGCAGAATTTTGAAAATCAAAATACCCTTATCCAATGGGTAAATAAATTGAATATATATATATATATATATATATCCTTGGGTCAAAAACAACATACTTGCACAACATGGGTGGAAACCTATTGGTGAGCATAATTTTGGTGATCACTCATTAATGTAGTCTACTTTCTAAGCCACTTTCCTTGTCAAATTCATTTTGAATAATGTGTAATAATACATTGTTCTATCATCCTTCATTATTTTGTTTGGTCTTGGCATTTATGAGCCATTTTTTTTGTGTTGTTTTGGTAAAAGAAAAAGAATATGCACAATCAAAAGATTTCATAGTATGCAACTATTAATGAATATAAGGAATTGATGAATGCATCAATGACATTTGTGGATAAACATTGTAATTTTTCTTTTATAATCAAATCACAGCTTTGTGGGTATTAATAAAATCTTGAGCGCCTTGGGAAGATTTGAATTTCTTTCAAATATTGCAAACTCCGTAATTATTTTTTCATGGAGGCCTTTGAAAGGGATTTTTTTTTAATGTGATATAAAAATAGTCAAATTTACAAAAGAAAAACACATTTTTTGAAATAAAAGGACAAAATTTGTTTAACAATTCACTAAATGTTTGACATTTTCTTAGTCAAATTTCAAGAACATGTCCCTTTATATGAAGAAAATTTATATTAATGAATGGGTAGACATTCAATTTATTTTCTTGTTTCATTTTGGAAAATGGCTTTTGATGTGCACATTAGGTGAAAGCATGAAATAAGGAGCCACAAAGTGTGTGGATAGTCTTATAAAACTATTTCTTGAATTTTTGAAAAATCACTATGAGTTTACATAATATATCAAAAAAAATTGTTTAATTTTTTAAATAAGGTCTTGAACTTTCAAAGTTGCAATTACAAAATTTTCATGAAAATTTCTCATGTTTCAAGAGACCTTTTATATGTTTAAAGCACTCAAGAAAAACACATGGACAAGTGGGTTTTTTGCTTCAAAAGTCCTTTATCCTTATCAAATGTTCACCAAATCATCTCAAATTGTTTTGTGAACTTTGATATATCCACAAGAAGGGATTCATGTGCTCAAAATATTCAGAAAATAAAAATATGTATACCCTTTTAGATTTTGATACTCAAACATCCTTAAACATTATTCTGGTTTTGAATTTGTAATCATGGTTCAAAGTAAAGTTATAGATTTAATATAATGTAAGACTTGATGCAAAAAAAATTGAGTTTTTTATCATGTTATATGTCATATTTGGCTTCAAATTTGATATTCAGCTCAAAAAACTATGTGAAAAATGCAATATAAACCAATAAAAAACTACCACATGGAAAATGTAGTCCTCGGAAAAGACTTTAACCTTGGTGCGATTGGTTCATTTTTTCATGCTTTCACCCATTGCACAAAAAAACTAATACCTTATGTGGTACTTATACCCAACATAATGAGTTTTCATGCATAAGTAAAAAAAATAAAACATTTAAATTGTTTTATGCATGTGTAGGGTTTTTAACATCATATTATGATATTAAGTCCAATCAACTAAATTGTTCTTCATATTTAATCCTTTAAAAACATCCAAAAGGCAACAAGGGCATTTTGAAATTAATTTTTATTTTATTTTATATTTGGAATTTGACTACAAATTCTTGAAAATAATTCTTGCTTATATTTTAAATGGGTTTGTAATACCACTATGTAAAGGTAAGCAATTCGTGCAAGTGTTAAAAAATTTATTTTTTATTTATTTGTAGTTTTAGTGAAGTTTGCTACATGCTAGTACTTACTGAAGTTATAATTGCCAATGCCGAGACACATTATTTGTTTATTTGCTCAACTACATGGTGGTAAAATATGTAGTTTTTTTAAAATAAAAGAAGTAAAATGATTTGTTCTAATTTGTTAAAGGAACTATATTGAATCGAAATTGTAATCACAATGCATCATTCTTACTCAAGTTTTTTGCGAATGAATTTTATTTTAAATCCAATTTTTGGCGATGTGTGATATGGGGAAATTGAACTAACCAAAAAAGGTCGTGACCATTCTAACATAAAGTTTAACTTGCATAAAAGAAATCATTAGTTATTAATCTTGACTACAAAGACAAATCCTAAAAGCCCAAACAAGGGGGCTAGATACAAATTCTAAATAACCATAGATGATGGCAACATTTTCATTCTAGTAACCATAATTTAAATAGGTGGTTGTTGTTGTTTGCATGAACAAGAAGTCTAAAACATATTAACAACAACCGTGCATTCAAATTCCAAACAAATTTTTCAAAACACGAAGGTATAGGAAGGATACAAGAAAAAAAACTTGGAAGTTGGCAACCTTGCCATGAACTACTTTTCAAACATTAAACTCTTGCTTCTAGCTTTAACCTTTTGCACCATATTGAGTTCTAGTGTCTTTCCAATTTTAAATTGGGGTGAAAGCATGGTATTTTATACAAAAAAGTTTGATGAAAAAATATCAAGTTGAAAAAGAGATAATTTTTCACAAAAACACAAGAAAGTAAATTCAATTTTTACTTAAATTTCATTTGAAACCATGGTGCTTTCCATTGGGTTTGTATTAAATTGAATACAAAATTTGAAAAACTTTGGAATAATAAAAGTAGAGGACAAGTACTTTTGAATTTGACTGGCCAAAATGGTGTTCAAAAGTATTTTTTCATTAGAAAATTCAATGGAATAGGTTTTTGTGAAGTTATAATATAAATCATTGTATATTCAAAAGAAGCAAAGTAAATAAATTTTATTTTCTCTTTGGTAGAATATACTTGACACAAATTGAAACAAATGTTACACTGCAAAAAGTAGGCTTCAAAAACTACTTACACTTAGAAAGAAGTCTATTTGAAACTTACTTTTACAATTTAAAATTTAAAAATTAATTCCTAATAGTGAAAAAGTATCTTTTTTTCATCATTCAAGTAACAATGTTAAATGTTTCATTATTTTATGATGGGTTTTAATCCTACTTCTTGTCAGCTTAACTAATAGATTGTCAAGGTAATTGAAGATTTTTTTTAAAATATTTTTAAAAATATTCCCCAAAAGCAATTTTAAAAGCAAGCGAGTGGGGTTCTTGTTAACCCATATGCACCCTTATTATGCATTCAACAAAAATAATGTTTGATATTACAATCGTGCATAATTTAAAGATTCACACATGCCTAATTTGTGTTATCCACAATTGTGACTTCATCACAATTGAGAAAGACAAAGTTGGAATTTTGGATAAAAAACTTAATAGTTAATTACAATGGAAAGGTTAGGATGGAATAGTTGTAAGATTTGATAACCATTCCAATAAATAAATTTGTTGATATTTGCTCCAATTTCATAATACAACAATATACTAGGATGTAGACCACCATTAGTTGAAAAAAATTGTTACAAAATGTTTTTCAAACATCCACCATGATATATCAAAGTTCCATGTAGGTATTGAAACTTATCAAACTATGACAATTTTTTGTCTACACTATAACATGCATTCACCCAAAAGAAAGAACCCACAATTAAGTCCCACCCCACAAGCCACACACACGTCATCCTTTCCTACATTTTAAGCCTTTATTTAAATTTTCAACTAATGTTTTTAAGGGTCAAATCAAAGTTTCAAAATTTCATATAGGGGTTGGAAATCCTCATAATCAATCATTGGCTTACATTTATTCAATAGGTTAAAATAGTTACAAAGGGTGAAAGCACATTACGAGGGGCCAACTTAAATAGTTTCATGACATTTACAAAATGTTGCATTTAATTTTGGATTTCATATTTTAATGTTTGGGTTTGATGTTTTGATTTTCACAAAGTTGATGTTATCTAATATTATTTGAAAAAAAATTTAAAAGAATAAATTCAAAGAAAAATGGTTATATTTTATAGCATGTATAGTATAATAGAGCCCATTTATGTTTTTGGTTGCACTAGGTTTGGGTTTAAATTAGTGAACCAAAAATTTTTTGAAATGAAAATTTTAAAAATGAGCCATTTCACATATTTTATCATTTTCCATTTGAAAGTGATTGTTTGGTAGAATGTTATTTTATCACATACTTATGGTCATCACCTTGGAAAACATCAATTTGTGATATGATAATGATCAAACTCTTCACATGGTTCATAAACTTATTCCAATCATATGGAATCAAAATTTTTGGTAGATATTACAAATTTCATAAAAACTAAAAATCATTTCAATCCTTTCTTGAATATATTTGCATTATTTAGTACGATGTGACATATAATTTTTTGGCACAAAAATATATTCTAACATCACAGCGTATGAAAAAAAAAATGTAGATTCTTTGGC
>Ga0209611_10006730_pt1 | contig 18678 bp, 10 predicted proteins | sample S1TSphgellanicum_3_FD_187693 | JGI IMG/M metagenome (GOLD analysis project Ga0209611, IMG submission 187693) | Host-associated microbial communities from peat moss isolated from Minnesota, USA - S1T2_Fc - Sphagnum magellanicum MG (SPAdes) (version 2) | ecosystem: Host-associated > Plants > Peat... | reverse complement strand
AATGTCTAATGAAATTTTTTTTTTGAAAAACTACATGAGTGATGAAATATACTTATTTTTTTGTTAATTTGAATTGCAAGGGAGAGCTCAATTGTGAGGGCATTCTTTGAAATAAGTGGCTTAGAATGAGCTCATAACTGTGTTCAATTTGGCATACCAGGAATGCCTTTCACAAGTCAGCTTTACCCACCTCAACACATGAAGTGAAGGTTATCATAAACCTAAACATACTTAAATCATGAGGCATAGGATGGGGAGTAGTGTTTTTTTTTTCAGATTCCTCAAGCAGAATACTGGCTACGATCCTCAGCATTAATTATCAGTAAATGGCGACTGTCTTGGTGAACAAGTAAATCTTTTTGGGAATCCTGCCTAGTTCTGGCGACCTACAGAAACACACTGTGTAAATCTGGCGACTTCTTTTGGTCAAGGTATGGCAATTTGTTTTTTAAAATCTCAAAAATCCCTTTGTTGGATTCGCAAAAAAAAAAAAAAAAAAAAAACACTGATGGGAGAGATATTACACCCACTCTTAGGGTAAGAGTGGGAAGCCCTATAAGTGTGGGGTAACGCCCTGGGAGCAGGGAGTTCCTGAAATAGCACCGAGGGGAGTTATTTCAGGAACTCCTTGCGCCCAGGACGGTTACCAAGTGTGATGGTCGCAGCCCATTTTCAGGATGAAGCAAAATAACTGAGTAGATGAAAAATGAAATCTCTTGATGAAAAAGGGGAGAACCAGCCGAAGAGGATGAAGAAGAGGGAGATCCTTTAAGCAACTCATAATTTCCTTCCCACGATCTGGGAGGGAAATTACTCTTTGTAAAGCTCTCCATTATTAGTGTACTTATTTTGGGCCAGCGCATTCTGGACAGGAGAAGATTAGGGCTAACAAGCCGTTGTTTTCAGGGGCCTAGGCATGAATGTGGTAGCCCAAATGATGGGCACCATCGAAAAACAAGGAAGGGTTGAGGCCCTGCCCTTCTCCAGCGTGAAAACTTGCCCTAATTTTCACACGGCAGGAGCTTCCGTTGTAGAAGATGTCTTCCATTTCTGAAGATCCTTGTCGAGTTCTTGTACTTCACAATGGTCATTTAAATACGTTATAGAAATTAGAGCAAGTTTTTATACAGGTGTAAGATTTGTCTCACTTTTATAAGGCTTCCACTCTTAAGGAGTAGTGTAGTATCCCCCCTTGGAGGGATATTCTTGAATATAAGGTGCTTTCCCAATACATTTAAAAGAATTCTCCATTTGCTTTATCCACAAGAAAAAGGTCCATTTTAAACCTTTCTTGGAATTGAGGTTCTTGTCATGAGGGGCAAGGCTAGTAAGCCAAGTGCATGTTGCTGAAAATCAGCCTAAAGATACATCTTTCACTTACAAAAAGAAATATGAATTTTTTCCTCACATTTTCATTTGATGAGCTTCTTTTAGGGTAAGCAAGTTGCTTCGCACTTTGTTTCTAGTGCCCCTAGATGTTCACCATATTATTTTCTTTTCATTTTTGCTTCAATAAGGAGGTAGAGGTAAAGATTTGTTAGGTGTGAAATATCATTGTATTCGAGGAGTCAAAGATTTGCAAGGAATATCAAGTTGACATCAAGACATATCTAAATATGTGGTGTTATTTATCATTTTTTTAAAGGATTTTCAGAGGAGGCATAGGTGGCTAGGTTTTGCCAACCCATGACCAACAAATGCTAGCCTTTTAAATTTGAACCTAGATTGTTGAAGCTAGGTGTCAAAGTTTCTAGTAAAAACTTGGCTAGGCTATGTTCTTTTTACATACAGGGTTGTTGGCTATAAGATCATTATGCCTCTCAAATTTTGGAGGCTATTATAGTGAATCAAATGTAAAATTATTGACAACCAAATGCAAAATGTAGTAGCAATGGGGCCATCAAAATCTTTGATAACTCAAATAATTGTAAGTCATGTCAAGTTAAATTAATTATAAGTAACATCTTTTAGGGGAATTGAACCCCAATCCAAATGGACCTTGCCCATTGTAGCAAGAGATTGATTGCAAAAATATATAAATAATAGAATAGTTTTACACCAAAAAAACACACCAACTACTGAATGCAAAACTCTAATGCATACAACCACTAAACAAACTCAAAAAATACCAAAATTGCAAATATCAACAAGTGCATTAAAATACAAAAACTAGGAAATGCAAAGATGTGGCAAAAACAAATGCATATGGAAAAACATAGTTTAAGGTTTAGGGTTTTGTAAGAATGAAAAAAATAAAAAGAGTTATTGAATGCACCACAAGAAAGAATGGACCTTTCATGCCAATTTTTTTTTTGAATGAACTATACTTCATGGATGAAATAAATTTATAAGTGATATTTTTTAATGAATTTCATCTTTCATGAATTTTCATGGATGAATTTATGTTCCATTAAGATCGTTTTAAATCCACATCATTCGTAAAAATGGATGTAAAGAAAAATATGAAATGTGAATTCAAAACCTTTCAATTTGCTCTCAATATGTTGAAATTTAATTTAGAGGGTAGTTTGAATTTTGAAAGGGTCTGATTTGTTTGTGCAGAAGTTTTAGCAAACCTAAAAAAATTTAGACATTGGACAGCCCAGAAATTTTCTATGCTATGGGCAATTCACAAAACAAATTTGGACTTGACAATTTGGCAATGTTGCCTTGGTGGTGTGGAATTGGTAGCTTGGGAATGGTAACTTGACAACATGGACTTGATAATTGGGCACTGTTGACTTTGTGATTTGGCAAAATGGACTTGACAACTAGGAAAAGTCGATTTTACAAAATATCCAAATAGTAACTTGGACTTCACCATTTGGCAAAATGGAATCAAGAAGCAGGTAAAGTGAACTTACAATATAGTTGAGCAAAAAATATTCATATTTTATGGATGAGCATTCGTGAGATATCATTCATGAATGTTCAATGGATGAATGATCATGGATAAAATTTCATACATATCCAAGATGAAATAAACATTATCCATGAAATTTTATTCCATACATAAAAGTTCATCCAAATATCATCCATGATTTGTAATATGGGAACATGGGATTATGTAAGATTGTCATATAATCTAGTCACAAAATTTGTGACTAGCAAAAATCATGTCAGGTATTACATGTTACATTATCACATGAAGTTTACCTTCACCCCAAAATTGCAATGACATTAGATATGCAATTGCATTAAACAACCATGGAGCCTTTAAACCAACATAAGTAACACAAGAAGTAACTAACATAAAGCAAATAATCTTGTTACGAATTTTGGTAGATGGAATTTTATGAATGAAGTTTGGATGAGCTCTAATGAATGAAACAAAATAAAACAAAATTAATATAAACAAACAAAGTCTTAAGCCCTTTGGCAATGTGTGAAAATTGGGTTGTCTCACTTTTTGGGGCAATATTTGCCCCCCCCAAAAAAAAACATTTCAAGCAATATTGGGCAACTTGTAACATTTCAAAGCATTTTGGGTAGCTCAATAGATTTGACAAGTTGGCAATGTAGCATTGGTGACATGGAGTTGGCAACTTGGCAATGTGTGTGGTTGACAATTTGGTGAACTTAATGACAATAAGCAAATTGAACTTAGCAAACTTATGAAATGGATATCAATTTGATAATTTGACAAGGTGGACTAGTTGAAAATGCAAAATCAACTTTGCAATTTAGCCAAGCAAATAATATTCCATAAAAATGTTATATCGGGGGAACCTTAAGCCATAAACATGGGTTGTTTGTGTAGGGTAGAGCTCCAAGGTAGCATCATTCCCAAAATAAAAGGGCTTAGGATGAAGTCATAGTTGATTACCCTACATTTTGGAATGTTCCCCACCTATGGGCTTTATCTATCATAAAGCATGAGGTTAAAGTTATCATGAACCTAAACATATGTAGATTGTGGAAAGTAAGAAGGGAGGGTTATAAATATTCCTTAAAAGTGGGAAGGATCTTACATCTAAAAAAACAAAGTATACCTACTTCAAGTGTAAGATCCTTCCCATTCTGAAGGAGTAAACATAATATCTTTCTTCTTTTACTTCCTACCTAAGTCTATGTGATTGTACAATCACACATATACATAGGGTAGAGATATGTAATGCCTACAAATGAATGGTGATAACAACAAAAGAGGTTTAGATATGTTTCAATTTCAAATGGATGGCAATGTCATTGTTAGTAAATTTTTTTAAAAATTGTGAGGTGTTTATATGTCTCCCCCATAGTGCTCCATTTACATACCATTAACATGGGCTTCTTAATTAAAATATGCATCATTTTTAATCATTACGATCATATTGGCAAATAATTCTAATCATGATGATAATCCAAATTGGTTTAAAATAAGTATAGAGTTCATTAGTGGTTGCCCACTTGACAATTTCACATAGTCAACCAATTCTTAAGTAAATAGGCACTTCAATAAGGAATTGTTGAACAAAGCGGGAAGGTGCCTCCTTTTTTATTTGCCTTTGAACATATTTTGGAGTTTTTTTTTCTCTTCTATTGGATTATGAAAATCAACAACCATTATTAAGGAACTCCAATTCAATTCAATTCAATTCAAATTGGATTTGAATTCAAATTAAATTGATTGTCCAAAGTGGATTCAATTGAATTTAATTTCAATTCAATTGAAATCACTGGAAATTCAATTGCAAATTGATTGAATTAGAATTGAAACTCAATTGATTGGAATTGCATTCAATTGAATTGAAATTCAAATCCAATTCAAATTGGAATTACATTGTATTAATTGTAATTGTATTCACTTGAATTCAATTAGTTAATTAAATAAGTATGGACCATAAGATGAGGAGGGTAAGGAAACAATACAACAATCCAAAATCTAAATATCAATAAGTAGTCAAAGAAAAAAAAAACACAAATTGTGTAAAGGAAAAATAAGTATAGTAGGGGATTTGCATTACAAAAAAGATGAGGTATTGCAATGCCATAAGAGGTTTTGTATAGAAGAGAACTACTCAAAATCAATGAGGATATCAAATTTTTACCCTCTATTACAAGATATGAAATTTTGGGATAGTAGTTGAAATGGATCCACAAGAGGTAATTTTATGTTCTTGAACACGTAATATGCATGTTACATGTCAAATGACAAGTTTCCAATAAGGTTTGAAAATTTGCACATAGTCTTGAAAATATTTGTTATTTAGTGAATGGATTAAGTCTTGGATGTTTCTAAGGAAGGCCTTGCTTGATAATGTAACAAGGAGTATTTTCATTTCATGTATTCTTAGTACATTCTTAAGGATTGGAGGAGGTGGGCATATTGTTAGAAGTAGAAGCATCAAAACCAATCTAATCATTTTTGCAAGTATTAGAATGTCTACCATAGGGGGTCCCTTCAATGCAAATTTCTAGAGAAGAAATGAAATTTGATCCCTTGAAGTTTGTTCTACAACTATTTCCTACTAGGTTTGCCTATCATTATCATAGATCCCACTCATTAGCCTATTTTGGCTAAATGGAATGATTTCAAGTATTTACAAAAAAAATTGGGAATTATTGCACCATCCAATTTGAGGTAAATTATTTAGCTTACATGCAAAAACTACAAGACTAATGAGTGATGCAAATTATAAGGACAACCATAATGTGGTCAAAATACAAAATGATATAAAAATAAGTTATCTTTGTTTATTGGACTATTTGCATCATGAATTGGGTTTTCTAAATATGAAAGAGGGTTAAAATTTAACAAAAGAGACATGTGGGGGAACATTAATATCTTGTTGAAGGGTGGAGACATAAATTAATGATTATGTTTCAATTGATGGAACAATGTCACATGAAGGTTGGTTATTCTTCCAAGGAGGAGCTATATCTTGTTGAACATCCATTTTTTGATTCAGTGCATCTTACTATACATTTGCCTTTTTCTAAAACCTATTTAGATTTGAAGGTCACATCTTGACCTCATTGCAAAGTCTATTAGAACAATTCCACCAATGTTTAGTATGTGACCCTACAAATTAAAATTGGATGAAAAAAATTAATCCTTATAAGTTTTGCTTAAAAAAATGGTTTTGGCCCAAGATTGTTGCACAATTGGTTGAAGTTGGTAAAAGGCACAAAAAATTCAAACACCTATGACAAAGTAATGTAATAAATATAGTCTAAGTATTCTCCATGTTTTGGATTGGTTAATCATAATGATTGGTCCAATTGTTTTGTTATTAGTGTCTTCCAACTATTTGTAGTCCCAATTTTAATTTGATGGGTGTGGTTGGAAAAGTAAATAACTAAACTTGAAAGTGAGAAATATTTTTGTAATGTCATATATTGAGCACCATTGAAGATCCTCTTAGAATGCCTACCACTTGACGTGTGTAACAAATTTGCTTTGCAAAGTGTATGGGCCATGCTCCTAGATTTGAACCTTAATTGTTTCATTTTTATAAAAAAAATTGTAGGTAGTGCAAAATATATATTTATTCGACACATGGAAAGATTAACATATCTCCAAAATTTTATTAAATAATGTGATCCTAGACTATTGCTTGTGGGAGGTGGTGAATTACATTCATTGTGCCTAGCTTGGCCATACAAGAATCATCAACCCATCACATTGTGACCTTTATCATACATTTTTTATTAAAATAAGTTTTAAAAGTGCACATAAAGATGTTCTATTCATTCTATAATTGTTATAACAAGTTTAATTCCAACTAAAATTATTAGTCCAATTGAATTTAGTTTTAGTTCCAAATAGAATTGATTGAATTGAATTGTGTTGAATGGAAAATAAATCATTATCATTGGTAGTGCAAAGTTTAACATGAAACCCAAGTAGATATAGGTTTTAAACTAGAGAATTATGGAGCCTTTTAAAGTAGCCAATAACATTAGAAAATAATTCAAAAGAAAAAACTATAACCCAAATTCAGTTTGCTTGCTAATGGATGGCAATATCATTGCCAATAGAAAATTTTAAATATAACTTTTTAAAAAGGACAAATTAAAAAAAAAATAGTCATCCTACCTTTTGGTAAGTGTTCCAACTATAACCATTGCAATTTTTTTCATTTTTAATCAAAGCGTTACCTCTTGTCTAAATAACTTTAACCACAAGACTTTAGATTTTAAGGCTCAAAAAAAACTTATCTTTTCTTATTCTTTTGGGGCCTTTTGTGACCAATAACAACACCAAACTTTTGTAACAAAATAAATAATTGGTTTTGATTACATATATATTTTACCTATTTTCCATTATGTTCCACCCATTTGGCATTGTAATGGTAGTTTTAATAAAAGAATTGTGTCATGTTTAAATCACTACATCCATAGTAGGGATCATGGGGAGGTTACTTTCATTTTATTTCAAACATGTGTGCAAAACATATAAGGTGCAATAATAATATTGAAAATAATATAATTAAATTTAAACACAATGCCTTTAATTAATCTAATCATTTAGATGATATCATGAATAATTCATTAGATTATAAATCTAGTGAATTCACCACATTTCTTGGTGATTGGTGATGGGTTGGTATGAACAAGTGAATTCACTTGAAATTAATCCAATTATAAATTGCCACATGACATTTATTATTTAAATTCATTTAATTTTTTGAATCATTTAATGAATCATTTAATATTAATTCAAATTTTTATTTTGTATATTTTTAAAATCATTTTATCTACATACAATCAACATACACCATTGACCACATGAAAGTTTTAACAAAGTTTGAATCTTGGATTAAAAGGTGATAACCTATTACCTTTGGCATCCAATCACCTCATTTGACATGATACAAGTGGGGTGATGATTAAATTTATATTTATTATGTTGTTTATTGCAAGTTTTAAAACAATAATCAACGTCAATTATTATTATTTCTCTCATACTATGTCCAAATGAAAGAAAAAACTTCAATTTAAAATATTTTCCCAAGATTTACACATCATTCATATTTTAAAGGAAAAGTAACAATTTGATTTGATTGAAAATGCATTTGAATCATACAATTTAATACATTTGAACAACAATGTTTTGAATATTGTTTTCTTTAAAAACATTATTATCTTTTTCACACTTTGTCCAAATGAAAAACATTACGAATTCCGAGATGTACACATCTTTAATATTTTAAAGGAAAATTGACAACTTAATATGACTAAATACAATTGAAGCTTGTAATTTCCAACATTTCAAAAATGGTGTCTTCAAGATTTATTTTCTTTAATCATTATTATCTTTCTTAAACTTTTTGCAAATGAAAAAAATTAAATTTCATTATATATATATTTCAAGATTTTCACACATATAAGTTGTTTAAGAAAAGAAAAATCAGGTAATTTGATTGAAAATGCATTTGAATTTTTAAAATTTTAATCCATTTCAACAATATGTTTTGAAAGAAATAACATATTTCAAATAACATAAATTGTGAATAATCCTATTAAAAAACAACATCGATTTTTTGTTTCAAAAAATATTTGATTGTTGTTGATCATATATATAATATGAATATTATATCCCTCCACATTTTAAACATATTTTTAATCAATATAAATTGTATAATTATTTTCTTATGTTAATATAATTATTTAATAATTACCCTAATGTGTAATATTTAAGTTATTAAAACAGATAATATTATGTGATTTGAAACTACTTGATAATGATATATAATACTATAAACATCATGTTAATAATTATTGGTTTATACACACTTTTTTTTTTCAATATCATAATTATAATTAAATTTTTATTATGAATAATAAAATTTCATCTTTTTAATGGTTTAAAATTTTTATAAAATGACATTTAATACAAATTATAACTTTAAAAAACTAATTGTATGACCAAAAGTTTTGATAATTAAAAAGAATTAAAAAGATATATAATGATAAATTAAAATATATATTTAAATATATGTTGATGACAATTTGAATAACAGAAAAATGAACTCTAAAATGAATTATTTTGAATTAGGGGTAAATGATTTTATCATCTAATTTTAACTATATATGTGGAAACTTTTTAATTATGAAGTTATACACATATAATTTTTTTGGTGTTGTAAATTGTATATTTTTTTTATTTTGAAAAAAAAATTCATCTATTTTTTGGAAAGGTTTTTTCATTCATGAAAATAAATTTAATACAAACTATAACATGTTTTTAAAGTTGTTCGTATACCAAACCTCTTAATAAACTAATAAATACACATGTTTAATAAATACTTGCATTCAATAACTATATATATGTGTTTACTGATTTGTAAATAATTTGAATAACAAAAAAATTGAATTTTAATGAATTAATAATCAATGATTTCACCAATGGTGAAATTGCACTTGGCTAAAATATTAGTTAATGAACCCATTTCACTTTTAAAACATTGTAGTGAAATGGGTTAGTGAATTAGACCCATGTTTCTTGGTAGTGGTGGGACACTACATATTTGTAAAACCAACACAAGGGATTTTTAAAAAAAGACTTTGCAATTCCAAACACAATTGTATTTTTGTATAAAAAGGTGGTGGTCAAGAATATTGAAAACCTAGATTACAAAAAAATATACAAGAACAAGGGTGTACATGGAGATACAAGCGATGTTCAAGCTCATGTGACAACTTGCATTTGTCACCTTTCAACAATAATTTGTACAAACCATCAATAGAATTTTTTTAAACATGCACAAGAAGTGGATGCAGATTTTTTTGTCTATTACAAAGATAATACATTTTTCATTGAATAATGTTTTTTCTTTTTTCTTTTTAGTGTATAAAAAATCCCTTCAAATCTTTCATACATATCTATTCTCAATGAGTTATTATTTTATTTCTATTAATGGAGTAAAAGTGTCTTGTTTTCCTCTTTTTTTTCACATTGAACAAGATACTAACAAGTTCAAATGTCCAATCTTAAGTTTACAAACCATACCTGATATTGGGTAATTGGGTAAGCATAAGGTTAAAATTTACATAGCTATGTTAGATTTTAAAGGGAGAAAAAAAATGTCCTTATAAAATTCGAATTGAGAACATAAACAGATGAATTTGAAACATCTTATGAATAAAATCAACATAATATAATAGAAACAATTTCAATAATGTTAAAAATGTATTCTCAAGTGAGGCATTTTTATAATGACATATTCCAAGATCATTTGGTAAGAGTATTTTCCAAGGTAATTACCATAAAATATAATAAAATATTTTTTAAAAATTCAATTGCTAGTCACTATAAGTTGCACAAATTCATCATAACCATAGGCATTGCAAACAAAATATGGAAATGTCCAAGGTTATGATCTAGGTAAATTTTCCAAATTTATATGCCTTTGGGTATGCATTTGATAAGGTATATTGATTTTGAAAAAATATGGTAGGATAAATAATATACCCTGATGCAAACCTTATCAAATGCGGGTATATATGGGTAATTGATATACGCGTACAACAATACTTTGGACATGGCAACATTCCTTTAAGGATGTGCAATCAACAACTTGGCAATACGGATATAACAACATGGACTTAGCAATTGGGCACAATTGACTTCGCAATTTGGTAAAGTGGATTTGGCAATGGGTAAAGCCGATTTGGCAAATTAACAAAATAACAACTTCAACTTTGCAAGTTAGCAAAGTGCACTATAAGAATTCATGGCTTTTCAAGTTGTTCAATTTGATTAACATGTCCATTTTGATTAAATTTTTGGCAAATTCAACTAAAGGCGCCCAGTAATTGAAATGACATGTTTTTTGGGACTAACTTAATTCACTAAACTGATCTTTCTAGCTATTTGATCAATGTGACATTTAATCAAAATGGACATCTCTAGTAAAAAAAGACATGGGTGTAATAAAATGAAACATGTAATCAAAAGAAGATGTAGTCAAATGAGATATGCAATCACAAAATTTGGAAAAAAATAATTACATAACTAGGTAGTAAGTAAAGTATGTACATAGGTAAATAAATAGTTATTATTATTTTATACTTTAATTATTTGGTTCAGTTTATTATACTTAATTAAAGTAGGGTAATTACTAGTTAGGTAAGGGGGTTAGGTCATTAGTTAATTAATTACTTATTTTCATTGATTATTCGCACAAGTAAAGTAGGTAGTTTGGTAGAGTTTAGAAAGATAACTAGTTTGTCGGATAGGATAAGTCATTATTAGCCTTGTCAAAGTAATGTAGGGTATGCAAATAAATAAATAAATAATATTTTATGCATTAATTATTTGAGTAGGTTTAAAACTAAACTTAAGTAGGGTAGGGTAACTAATATTTAGATAATGTGGCTAGGTAAATAAATAAAACATATTTTTCATTAATTATTAAATCAAATACAGTAGGTAAATATGTATAAATAGGGAAAGATAATTATATAATTAGGGAGGATAAGTAAAATTGGGTTGATCCCAATAAAGTTGGGTAATTAGGTAAGTAAGTTAGGTTAGGTTAGGGTAGGCTAGGTAAATAAATTTAAAAAAACATCCATTAATTATTTGGAAAGATTTAATTGAGGATAAGCATGATAAGGTAATTACTAAATAGATAATGTGGATAGGTAAATTAATAAGTTATTATTGTTTTGCATTTATTATTAGAGCAAGTAAAATAGGTAGATAAGTATAACATGGAAGGGTATATAACCAGTTAAGTCAATTGATCCATGTAAGGTACATGGTAATTAACTATTAGGGTGGGTTAATGTAGGGTAGAATGGGTAGGTAAGTAAATAAATTATTAATATAATTTTAGGAAATCAATTTAAAGAAAAAAATGATTGTAAAATCTAAAAAATAAATTTTACATAAGGTAAGACAAATTAGGTTGTAAATATTTATATAACTAGGTAGGTAAGTAAGTGGGAACCTAGTAGTAAGTGGGTTCATTCAAGGTTGGGGTTCCAAAAAAGGACATTTAACTAAAAGAAGACTAAAAATAACAAGTTTAGATTTTTGTATTGTTTTAATGTATTAAAACTATGGTTTATTGTTGTGATCCTAAAATTGAAAGATTAAAAGAATAAGCTTTTAAAAAACTCTAATAATCATTGGATGTTGTATAAAAGTCTTTTTGAATCCTTAACTATCTTAATTATAATTTTTTATAAAAGTGTTATAAAATAATGCATAAAATAATGAAATTGATTTCAAAAAAAAATTACAAGAAAAAAATGTTTCCCTTTCTACAATTACATGTTCATTAGGTCAATTTGATGAAAAAATAAATCCGACAAAAATTTCAAAATCTTCAAATTTTGAAGTACTGGGTTGTAAGGGAAATGATTCTTTTATTCAATCATTTGCATAGTTATTTAGATTCATTAGGTTTTAAATTTTTAGCTCTAGATGAAGGTGACATGCGCAAGAAATAATCATGTTAAAAACCATGTTTAATTGATTTGAAAAGCCCATTTTGGCGTTTTCTATGTTTTTGCTTATAAACTAAAATATTTGTGCACAATTATGTATGCATGTGAAAAATCAACACCATCACATGAATTATCTTATTTCAACTATTCAAGTTTTCTCACTTACATTTGTTTGATGAGAATGTAATTTGTCAAAAGTGGTGCTTAGAAAGTGCTAGGGTTTTTTTTCTTTTTTTGGGTACCCCAAGATGGAATAGATGCAAGTATGCAAATACATAATGGGTAGGTGTGTTGTAAGTTGGTAAATTGGAAGGTATAGTTATATAGTTCCAAATCAACTACATGTATATTTTTTGAATTTTTGATAGGTAGGAAGGTAGGTTGTACATAGGTATGATGTAAGTCAAAGAAAGGTAGGTAGTTTGTAAGAAACTAAATAAATTGCACGTAGGTAATGAGTATAAAATATATCTTTAAATATAAAAGTTAAATGAAATTAAGATGAAACATCAAATCAAAATTAAATAAAATTCAAATGAAATAGAAATTCAAATGAAATTAGGAGCAAATATTTTCCTTGATGATTTTTTAGAAAAAAATGTTGAATTACTAATAGGTAGGAAGGTGGTTGGTAAATGGTAGGTACATAAGTAGGTAGGTAAGAAAAAATTTAAATTAACATGCATATCAAAAGTTAGATTTATAAAATGATTTGGAAGAAACATGTTATATTTATTATTTGACACATTATGTTACAAAAACATGTGGTGTTGGTTGCCAAAAACATTGGCATTAAGCCATGGAAATCAAGGTTCAATTTGAATTCTAAACATATACCACACATTATAACACATAGGCGCATGGTAGGGTAAGGCAAGGTAAGGTATATGAATAATTTTATGAACTAATCAGGTTGGATTTTGTCACTATTGTGTCATGTTTTCCTAGTTTTCTTCATCAAATAAATTGTTAATTCTTATATTGATGGAATTGAGAAGAAACTAAAATGAATTTAGTAAAATAGTTTAATAATTGGTCTTATGGACGAACATTTATGGATAAAATTTGATGAATTTTCATGATGAAATTAAGATCATCCATAAAAATTTATTCCATCCATGAAAGTTATTTAAATATCATCCATGATTTGTAATATGAAAACATGGGATTAATTATGACTATAAACCAATCTAGTGACAATTTGTAACTAGGAAAATTCATGCCACCTATTATGTCGTGTTCCTTTGTCACATGATTAATTTTTACCCTTAAGCCAAAAATCTTATATATATATATATATAAGATTTTTATCATTATATATAAATATAAATTAAACAAGAATGGAGTCTTTAAACCAACTTGACTAACACAAAAAATTAACATAACATGTAGATTAAATTTTAAGAATGAAATTTAGATAAGCTTTCATGAATGAAATTAAAATTTCAACAATATTTCATGAATGATCTTTATGGCATATTCAAATTTCATGATGTTTAATCCATGAAAGCATAGAAATTTTATCCATTAAAATTTAAGTTTTATTCATTTCCTTCGCCTCATAACAAAAGTGACAAAAATGGGCCATTTGCCCAATAGCCTCCACCTCACAAAAATGTGCAAATTGAATAAAGTGGATGGACATAATCATATTACTATAATTTTCAACTTATTATGAAGGTCTTTGAATGAATTAAAATTGTTTTCTTCGATCCCTTTGCACAATGTTTTAAAAACCTTACACTACGTGGGGTTTTTGGCCAATAAAAGACATTTTGCTTCATGTTAGATAATCCAATGTCCAAGGTTTAATGTCAAGTCATGTTATGAAGGATGCCATGATGCATGGGGTTCAAAACTTAATATGTACAATGATGAATCATTTGATACACTTTGCAACAAGGCCAATGATGACATTCAAAATCACTCCTTTGGTTACAAGGATGGTCCTTTGCAAATTGAATTATTTCATTTTCATAGGTTAAAAAGTCACCTAAGTGATGCCAAGGTTCTTGGAATTGAAAGGAGGCGGAGGTGTGGAAGGAAATGTGACATTTTGAATCAATGGAATTACAATTGCTAAAGGGTGGATGATTGCATGTGGTCTTAGGGAACTTGTTCTTGATAAAGATCTTAGTGAAAATCATGTCAAAGTAACAATATATGAAACTATCTAATCACAACTTATGTTGATTTCAATATATAACCATTGATTTAAACAATTTTTGATGGATGTTATCTTTGGTCATTGTTTGTGTCCTATGATTAACATCACATGTTGGAGGATGAGGAGGAAAAAAAAATTGTTGTGAGGAAAAAAATTAATATACAATTGTTAACAAAATGCATAAAGACTCAAATGTGGATTGTTTTCTTTCAAAGATTGAAAAACCTTTGTATGATGAACTAAATGTAATGTGAGCACATGCATATGTTGCTCTATCAACTAAAACTAACACTTTCCTTCTAATAAAACATCTATCATCAAACAATAATTTTGGGATTTGTTATTTGGAAATAAAATATCTTATATCTATTTAGGATTCACCTTTTAATTTTGAACACATGAAAAAGTATTTGAGAATGGAACAATGAGGTATGCCAAATCTCACACATATGTGTACCTTTCATGTTAATTAATAATTATGTAAATATAAGATGTTGCATCAAATTAGTTATAACAATTTTCATTATCATATATGTGTGATTGTAGATTAACAAGGAACTAAAATATTGATAAAATTTCTTAATATCTTGTGAGTTTATTGAAAAGGAAACGTCATCTTGATGTGGATGGCTATGTGGATGTCCAAAAAAAAAGGTTCAACATTTTTTAAATTCATAGTTTAAGAATCTTGGAAAAAAATGAATTCCAAAGTTGGAGAAAACAATGTTAATGACAAGGAATATAAATTCAAATTCAAAAGGCATAACAAGCACAAATAGTCATATAAATAATTTTTTCCTACTTGAAAAACAAAATCCATTCAATGAAAGGAGGCCTTCTTGTGCATCATTCATAATAAAATGAATAATTGCAACATTCATTACCAAGGTTCCAAGAGAAAAACAAAATTGTTGTTGGGCTTGGTCAATTTCCAATGACATTGACTGACATGATTGTTCACTAGCATGGGGATAAGGCATTTGCTTAATATTCCAATAAATTTTGAACAAATGACCCTATTTCATTATTGAATTGCTATTACATTTGTTAAGATCTTTGGAAATGGAACCAATTTGTAAATAAAGGAATTTTAATATTTTTAATTTGATAGTCAACCTTTATTTTTATTTTACATTCAAAACATTTTTTCATTGGATCATTATTAAACTCATAACGTGTTTTAACATTTGCTCTTTCCACCCTTTGTACATATAACTTTCACATGATATGTACATAACTACAAAAAATCCCACAAATTATGATCAATGAAATAAAAAGAAAAGAAAAAAATTGAAGACCATGAATAATATTGAAATGATTCCATTATTGTTGTTTCCACATGCATTTTCTCGTTCTGATGTTTTGCATTGGCATCTATTCCTTTGTTTACAACCATAATGTCAACATATTCACATGAAGCCTAATTAAATGACACATGCTCATATGTCAATAATATGACATGTTGAAGTAACCTTGATACAAATGAGTTTGGACCAATGGGTAATAATGATAAGATGCCATGTGTAACAAAAAAAAATCCTCCTTTTTTGCACCAAAATTAAAAGAATTGAAAAAATAAGAAATATTCAAATGTTGGAATTAATTCCAATTGTTCTTAAAACAAGAGATATTAATTCATGCCAATTTAAAACAATTTTTTTCATTTCTCTAAAATTTGAATCAACTTTTGGAGCAAACAACTTGGCTAGCATGTAACTAATTGTCAGTTGTCCCTTTCCATTGCACCCTAGATCATGGAAATGGTTGGAATTTTGAAAATCCAACTTGGTAGGATGTGGGTCTTTTCTGGTTTTCTTTTGTTTGAGATGAGTTTTGAAGCCCTTTTTCTGTGGGGGCTTGGGTCCATTGAGGCTGAATTTCTGTTAAACAATTTCCAATGCATTTGGGATTTTTTTTTGCACACCAAAAGAATGGGCAAAGGGAGGGGCACTAGAAAATGAAACCAAAAACAAAATTTAATGCAATTTGTGATTAAAAAATAGTTGCAAACAAAATTAACAACGAAAACTACATGGGTTGCATAAGGCCCGCCTTACACTAGGAGGCAGGGCCAAAAAAATTGGGGCCCACTTTGAGCATTTTTGGGTTGCGAATTGGCCCCAAGTTGGTAATAAATGCTAGAACATTGACCCCAGCGGTTGCAAATTGGCCTCCCAAATTTGATGGTATCCTCTTTTCAGCCTTGGGGCCAATACAAGGCCATAAAGTTCAGCATTTATTAGTACTTGGGGCAGATCCATAAGTTTTTTTTTTCTTTTTCAACCTTGACACCTAGTGTAAAGCCCTTGGGACTGATTTCAACTTTTGCACTAATAGGAATGCTGGATTTGGCTTCAACATTGGCTCTGACTCCTAGTGTAAAGCGGGGCTAAGTGTGGTCACATGTAACATATAGTCACAAATGCTAACCTCATTGTGATGTCAACACAATTAACAAATGAAATATATAATAAATGGATACACTTTTATTTGAGGAACAATTTTATACCTCTTGGGATTATTTCCCACTATTTTTCACTAAATTATAATCTAGTTATTAGAGGCATGTATAACGATGTAGTGCAAATGCAACTTGAATTAAATATTGAAAAGAAATGAGACACATAAATATTGAAAATCTAGTTGTAAATATGGCGTTGAAAAAAAGAGTTAAAACAATAAAATCTGAAAAGACTTTTTTTCATGCCTCAGTCCAGAATGGGCCAAACAAATTCTAGTTTGGAATTGTTTCCAGGGACAAGTTATGAAACCTAAAATTGTCCTACTTAAAATTAATGACAACGATTTTCTTACAACTTATAAATCAGTGATATAAATAATGAGTAGAAATGGGCGGATTATTAAATTTGGATTTAAAAAAAATTCAATTATACTTAATTATAAAATATTTAAATTGGCATTGTATAAACTTGGATTGATCCCAAGTTCATTGGGTTCTAATGGAAACTCGAACACAAAACTGCATGGAGGAATTGCGACAAATGTTTTCCCCAAAAAGATTGGGAAAATTTTGGGAAAATGTGTTCTTTGTAACAGAAGTCGCCACATTATGAGGGGATAAAAAGTATTTAATATTTAAAGAATGGGATCCAAAAAGCCTCCAAATTAGAGCAGGAATCTTAGGATTTTCTACTTCCCCCTGGGACTACTAGCCCAATTTGGCTAAACCCTCTCCTGCATGATTGGCAACATTCCAACTTCACAAATGTTTTTAAAGAAAAAAGGTGGTAATTTTGACTAATTTTCCTAATTTTGTGGAACAGTTTGGCAAATTTTTAACACACAAAATCGAGAAGAAAAACGCAGTTGAGAACCTTACAGCGCCACAGGGAGGAAGACTACTTATACAGTAAACTTCATTGTTTTTTTTAAAAAAAATTTCCCCTTTTTAACAAAAAAATTGGGAATTTTTTGTTTTTCTGAGGCAATTTCGACTAATTTTATCGCCAAATTTTCCAGTTTGGAAATGAAAAAAATAAAAACACGGCTACGCAGGACGCGGCAACAGACGGAAGGAAGGAGAAATGTGGGGTCTCGATGAGCTGACTGCGTTTCCCACCTCCCCAAGAGGTGACTTTTAGATGCAGCGTTCTCCCTAGCGTAGCAAACAATTGTTTTTTGTGTCGGTACCGTAATACCTGCAGCTTGTAGAGTTTTTGGTTTCTCTTTTTCTCTTCCGACATTTTTCTTCGCTCCCGCCACTGTCTGTCCATTCCTTTCTCGAGCTGGATTTCCCTAGACGATGTGGAGCTTGTTTCGGAGATGTGACGATTGCTGTTGCATATTGTAAACATCCGTGTACACTTCACATAGGTTGGGGTTTGTTGAAGTTTGAAGAGGTCCCGTGTGTCTTGCTGTTTTGGACCAATGTTTCGCCTCGGAGGTTATAATAGAACCATTGGTCGAGCTTCATGCAGCTTCACTGAACTGTACTGTCCAATGTGGTGTGGAGAGTCCAGAAGATCAGTCGTTTGTATATCGGTGTTTTTCTGGAAGGGGAACATCCACGGAAAAATCACATGGTAGGTATCTTGCTAAGTTCGATAGTTTTCAGTACAGCGTCGATAGCTCCCAACTCTCGGTGTTTTGAAGGTTTGCTATTAGTT
>Ga0209611_10006729_pt1 | contig 18680 bp, 12 predicted proteins | sample S1TSphgellanicum_3_FD_187693 | JGI IMG/M metagenome (GOLD analysis project Ga0209611, IMG submission 187693) | Host-associated microbial communities from peat moss isolated from Minnesota, USA - S1T2_Fc - Sphagnum magellanicum MG (SPAdes) (version 2) | ecosystem: Host-associated > Plants > Peat... | reverse complement strand
CAAAAAGGTGGATAAATTTCCCCCCCCCCCCCCATCAAAGCAATGGTGCAATACAATCAATTAGGAATAGAGTCCCAAATAGAATATAAGAGGAGCTACTTAGTAATTTCCAAAAACATTTTGGTCAATACCCAATAAATGTGCTCCAACTAAAAGCTGAAAAACTAACTCACTATTGGGTTCTCTTCTCTCTCTCTCTCTCTCTCTCTCTCTCGCTTAGTTTGGAATTTGGGCTTCATAAATGTGTGGAGAGAAGTTTAGTTGAATGGAAAATTACCAAAAGACCACCCTTTTGTTTGCAACAATAAAAGGCTTATAAGAAGCCTTTGCTCAAAGTTTTGAAAGGGAAGAAGTGGTGGAGGTTTTGGTTTTGAGGTGATTGAGTTTGTTGGGTGCTTTGCTACCCCACCTCCACATGGGACAATAATAGTCCTATTTGCAAGTTAGGACTACCAAATATGTGCAATTAATTGCCCCCAAAAAAAAAACAAAAAAAAAAAAAAAAAAAAAAAAAACAAAGAGAGAGAGAGTTAAAACCATCAAATCCCCAACTATACATACCATTCTATTTACTAACCTTCCCATATAACTACCGTGGCCACAAGTACCTTATATATATATATGATTTTTTTCTTTTTTTTTCTTTTTCTTTTTTTTGGAATTGCAAGGTGCATTACATATTTCACTACCTACAAAGTTACCACTTACATTCCCTACCTACTTGCCTAGATAGTGTCATGGGGAAGTGGTACTGTGTTAGGGTTTACACATAGGTTGCCAATTGCCTTCTTCTTAGGTCTGAAGTCTGAGCTCAAAACCCTAATCTCCTCCCCCCCCTCCAAGAAAACCTTTTCCCAAGAAACATGGAATGTTTTTAGAACTATTTTGAAAAAGGGATCACAGTAGTGGGTGAAGAGTTAGCTATTCAGAGAGTCGGTGAACAAGAAGTAGGTGGATTTCAAAATGAGCTACATGCATGCAGGATTTTAGGGTTTTACCTACAAGACTTACTAGAAAAGGCTAAACCCTAAAAATGAACTGGAGATGTCCAAAACAAGTACCACACTATCCACCAGGGTTTTCATTTTATTTGGAAAATTTGACTAGTTTTGCTAATTTATTTGTGCAATGTGAAAAAAATTTGCAACATTTTCCCAACCAAAAAAAATCTTAAATGGTCAAATTTTACACTATCAAAACTCATTTTCCAAAATTTTCCCAATTTTTGGGTCAAAATTAAAAAAAACAAAATTTGTCAAAATAAAAAATCACAACTAATCTGCATGTATCCCAAGATTTTATGGTCTCCTCATCTATCAACCTTAGCATGATCTGAGTTGACTATAATACGTGATAATGGAGGTTCGAACCTAAGGGTAAAAGTCCCATGGTGAGGCCATTCTCATAAATAAGGGCCTTATGATGAGATGATAGTTGAGTCTCGCCCCGCGTTTTGGGAATGTCCCCCACCCATCGACTTTATCCTTTGAAATGCACCACAAAAATTTATCATAAACTTAAACATACCATACCTTATGATGCATCAAAACGACCTCGTGGGCGGGCATTCCCTTTTGTGAAACGCCCTCATCATGCACAATGGGCCCAAATGGGGCCATTGTGAGCAAGCTCGAATAAGCACACAATCCATGGGATGATGTTATTACAACTCAGTTGTGGATGAATCTCAAATGAGTTCACATCTCCATACACCTTGGTCACCCATTCTGTAAGATTCAGGTCCTATATGTAGGTAGGTAGGTAGGTGGGTAGGTAAGAAACTAGGTGGCATCTAGGTATGTAGATGGTTTATACCAGTATTTGACCAGTATATAGACTTCAATTTGGTATACAAATACTGGTATAAGACTGGTATGGGAACTGAGCTAACCATGGTGGTTAGCTCGGGAACTTGAACCCAACAGAAAAGCATTTCCTGTCCACTTACCATCCATCCTTCATTTTCAAATTTGTGACGTGGAAATTTTCAACTGGCCATCGTCCAGAAGAAGATTTAGCCAAATTTGGCTATAGACAAGATATGAAAGTTCAAAAAAAATTAGAGTCATTTTATATTTTGGCAACCCTGCTGGGAACCTGTTATAGAACTCTAGCAAAAAACAATTTAATCAAAAATCTCACAAATGAGGGCCTTTTTCTGGCCAAAAATGTCTTTGTATATGTTGAAATCGTATTTTTCAGGTCAAAAAAATGTGAAAATTCGCTCCCAAAATGATACAATTTTTACCCACCTTGTAGGGTGTATCTATTACCTCCAAAATTGATTTTTCTTTTCCTAAATTAATGCTGCACGGGCTCACACCAATGTTTCCATACCTAAATTGCCCTTTCCCTTCGACCCCTTTTCCTCTTCTTAAGAAATTGTGGGCTAGAGTGAACCACCACCCACCAGCACACCATCCACTGGATGCCTGCTATTACTCGGTTGTGGATGAACCTCAACTGAGTTAGTTAGTATATGGTTTCACCTTGGTAACCAATTATGTAAGAAATAGGTCTCATATATAGGTAGATAGGTAGGAAAATAGATAACTACTAGGTAAGAATATGGTTTATACATAGGTAAGGGCTGTTTTTTCTTACTACCTACCTACTAACAACCTGCTTGTGGGTTGTTGGTAAGTAGGTAGTAAAAAAAAAAGGGCAACTGAGCTAACCACCATGGTTAGCTAGGGAACTGGAACCCAACAGAAAACTGTTTCCTGATCACTTATCATCCATCCTTCATGGTGCGCCAGTGGGTGCTATAACTACTTACATTCCTCACCAACTTAAATGGGTAGGTAAATGGGTAGCTACTAGTTTACCTAGGTAGGGCAAAAGCGTAATAAGAGGGTTCCCAAAATAAGTTACCAAGGTGGAATTTTCATAACTCACTTTGTGGATGAATTGTGGTTCATCAACAATGGACTGAGTACTAGCTTAGTGGATTTCTATCCAGACCCACCCCCCCCCAAAAGCAAACAAACAAACAAAAAGTGAGGATATAATAAACTAGTTTGGATGAACAAATAAATTCCCAAGTCCCTTGAATTTGGACTTCTAATTCTCAACTTTCTCTCAACCTACTACAAAGAAGCTAAAAATGAATGATTGACGAACATGAATGGTGATCAAAATTCATGAAAAAGTGCATGAAAAAGCACTCAACGAAATTTCATAATGTATTTGGAGGGCACCATATATAAGTGTAAGTTAGGGTTTAGTACCCAGGCCAGCCAAAATATGGATATTGTCATTGTATGCTATGGTGTAAGCTAGGGTTTAGTACCCAAGCTAGCCAAAAGATGGATATCGTCATTGTATGTTATGGTGTAAGTTAGGGTCTAGTACCCAGCGGGCCAAAAGACAGATATTGTCATTGTATGCTATGGTGTAAGTTAGGGTTTAGTACCCAGGCCAGCCAAAAGATGGATATTGTCAGTGTATGTTATGGTGTAAGTTGCACACAAAAGGCTGGCCAATACAGCAGTCAGGCATTTATATGAAAGGATCAAGGAAATAAGGTGCTACATGCCTGATGCCTCATAAGAGTCAAGAGCACCCAAAACATCTTGATGGATATGATGTCCTCCTGGACAAAGTACTTGTCATGTTTACTTGAGTTTTTTCAGATTGTGGATATCCATGGCAGAGCAGGCCAGAGCAGAGCAAAAACCTCATGAACCCTTTTTGGAAGCCCCAGCTCACATTCCTATCCTCCCAAGGTGAAAGGTACTTTCTATCTTCTCTATTTTCCTCTCTGAACTGTAGCCAAATTTGGCTAAATCCTCTTGTAGATGATCACCAACATGATGGCTACATCACAAAAGTGGAACAAAAAGACCATGGCAAGAGCTAATCATGAGTCCCAAGCACTCTAGTCCATTGCTTAGATAGGTACCCCTGGAATGGATTACATGACTCAGCACCCATCAGTGCACTATCCATTGGAAACCCTTCTGACTTGGTTGTCGATGAAATACTACTGAGTTACCAAGGTTAACCTAACCTGCAAACCCTCCTACATCCCCCTTCCCCTACCTAGGTGACTAACTACCTAGTAAGTGGGTAAGTACTAAGTGCCATTGGTTAGTAGATAGGGAATGTAAATGGTTACTATGTAAGTAGGTTAGGCATGAAGTAGGTAGATGAATATGGATGGTTGGTACATAGCTAACCACCATGGTTGGCTTTGGAACAGGAATACAATGAAACAGTGTTTTTAATCTCCACACCATCCATCATGCATGGCAGGCTTGTGGGTGCTGATTCAACCATATTGGAACATAATTTAGTATTGATTATCATCAAGCAATTACCCTTGAGTGCTAAGGGTTTTTTCTTGCTTCATCTTGGGAATTGTTGTGCATTATGAATCAAACAAGATTGCAACACCCAAAGACTAAAGGTGAATCATGTTAAAGAGCAAGGAAATAACCAAATAATCAAAAGCCCCAAATATGTATTCGAGAAAACAGTACATTCTCAAATGTTCAAACCTAAGTGAAACACACAACTTGCATGAGACTTGTGCAATTAAAACAGTGAAAGATACAATTGAGGTATGCATCAAGGCTTGCAATGATAATAATAATTTGCTTATGGTTTGCACCATTGGATGGATCATAAACTTATGTATATTAGAGTTACCCATAAAGAAACCCTATCTTCACCCTGTCTTTTGGGCCTCCTTTCACCCCCTATCCCCTCTTTCAGTGGTATCCACAAGTGTTTTGCATGTAAATGGTTTGGGACTTACACTCCATGTAAGTGTAAATCTTATAATGAAATTTTTTACACTCCATGCAAGTGGAAGTGTATAAAATTTATTTACATTCGTGTAAGCATAAATATAAATTTAATTTATATAGTTTTATGCAATCCAATGAAACAATGTATATATATATATATAAGTGATTTTTAAATTCACACCTTTTCTTTGCGTGTCCGATTATATGCAGATTAAATTTGAGTGTGTCTGCCCCACCCCCCTATAAACAGTATGCGCAACGCAATAGGAGATGGAGTTCGCGACGCAGCAAGAGCTGAACGAAGATCTCAGCAACAATTACAAATAGGAAAGAGTGGTCCTCACCATCAAGACAAGCAAGGAGAAGCGAGTGGTCATGAAGTGTGACCGAGGCGGGGAGTATGTCAACATGCTGAACTTGACGGATGAAACCTGCCAAAAGGAAATGCACACAAGGCGAACTGGTTGTGAGTTTGAGATCGTCTGCTCATTAGTGAAGGGTGTCTAGGTAGTCTGTAAGATCTGAGGCAGCCACAACCATGAACTTAGTGGCAACCTAGCAGGCCATGCGGTGAAGCGTCGCTTAAGTGGGTTAGAAAAGGCTAAAGTGCGAGCGCTCAATGGGCAAGGTTTAGTGCCAAAGGACATTCTTTGCATTCTCCGTAAGGAGTTTGCAAACATCCATTCGACAACCAAGGAAATCTACAACGAACTTGTTATTGCTCGAGCGGAGGAATTGAGAGGCCGCAGACCCATCAAAGCTCTGGTGGAGCTTATCTCCTGTTCTGATTACTTCAACGAAATGCGGCTGGTGGAAGGTGTCGTTGACTACGTGTTTTTTATGCATCAGTCATTAATCAACATGTGCCAAACGTTTGGCATGGTCTTCCTTCTAGACTGCACATACAAGACCAACAAGTTCGGCATGCCTCTATTGAACGTGGTCAGCATCACGTCAACCTATGCAACGTTCAACATTGGCTTTGCCTTCTTGCACGCGAAGAACGAGGAGGCGTACGCTTAAATTTTAGAGCAATTTTTCAAGGTCGTGACTTTAAAAGTCCTCTACGCGGACCGAGAGTTGGCCCTAATGAATGGGATTACACAAGTCTTCCCGAGCTGCCACAACATCCTCTGTTGCTGGCACATCAACAAAAACATTCTTGCTAATTGCAAGACATGCTTCTTCGATGTTGAGTGGCAATAGTTTATGGAGTGATGGAATATGCTTATCTCCAGCACGTCAGTCGAACTGTTCAATGCAGCTCTTGGTGTATTCAAGGAGACCCATTCGAGAACCCATCCAGCTGCCTGGCAGTATGTTAACACGATGTGGATGCCTCACAAGGAGAGGTTTATTGTCTGTTACATTAACTAGTTTCCCCACTTTGGCAGCGCCAGTACTTCGAGGGTGGAAGGAAACCACCACGTTATTAAGTCGTATCTCCATGTCGACACTCTTCACCTCTTGACGCTAACAAGCGGTTGGGTCTCATGTTGGCCAATCAACGCGTGGAACTGAATGCTACGATTGAGAAGCAGAGGGTGCATAAGGCACATTGGTTCTGCCTTAACAGCTTCAAGGACTTGATCTAAAAGGTCTCTGATTTCGTTCTAGACAAGTTTCTGCAACAACTTAAGCACATTGAAAAGGGGGGACATGAGGAGTAGCCATGCTCTGCATAGTTCACGAAATCGTGGGGGCTGCCCTGTCATCACTAGATTCACTGCTGTCTGGAAACCGAGACTTCGATTCTCCTGCAGGACATTCATGAGCAGTGGCTGTTGGACAAAAACCCCCTGATCCTTCCAAGTGTCAATGTAACTGCGCCGCCACACCAACCAGCATCACCACAAAGTTTATTCATGCAAACGATGACGATTACCCTACAACAAGTACTCGATAATGGGAATCCTTGAGTAGGCAGTTTGATTGCCCGCCTTAATCAGGTCCTGGATACGCCTAATGTTCAAGTTCAAGAGCCCTTGGTCGTGGTCAAGAAACGCGGCAAACCTGCAGGTTTTAAGAATAAGACAAGCACGACTAGAGACAAATCTCCCTAGTGATGACATTCTTCATTTTGCACATTAAAATTCTTCATTTAGCACCTTGTCATAACATTATTGACCCGCAAATGTTTACCAAATTACACTGGTTGATCTATAAAATTCTTTAAAATTCTTGCTTCTTTGGGCTTCCATAACATTCTCGCACCAAGAATGTCATCACTATGCAAATCTCACTTTGAATATGTGGAAGGATGCAAGTGTGAGGTCTGTGGTCAATCAGGGCACAACTCGAAAACTTGCCCGCATAAGTAATTAAACTGATAAAGGAACATACTCTTAAAGTTTAATCTGCATAAAATCGGATGCGTAAAAGGTGTGAATTTAAGCAAAAAAGGTGTGAATTAAAAATTTTCCTATATATATATATATATATGATTTTACATCGCTCTGTAAAACAATGTAAATACATAACAATATAAAAAATGTGATTTTTTATTTGAGGAGATTCAAAAAAATAAAAAACACCAGCACTCAAGGGTGGGGGAACCTCAATTTTTGTGGTGAACTAAGTTTCACCCTGTCTCTGCTTTTTCTTAGCGCCTCCACTACTACTCTTATTTGTAAAGCCACCATAATTAGTCTTGAACCTTTTGCATTAAATGCTGATTTTCAGTATTTCATTCCCAGATCTAATAAATTTCCTTACTTTAGGGATACCCTTGAAACAAAGGTTTGGCAAAGGTTTGGGGTGAAAGGAGGCCCAAAGATAGGGTGCCTTTACAAATAATTTTAATATTTACACTTACATGTCTCAAAACATTTACATGGTCCGTGTAAGTGTATGTGACAAATATTTACAATGATCTCATGTAAGTGTAAATATATATATATATATATATATATACACACAGCAACAGAATAAGTGTAAGTGTAAAAAATTTGGATGTGTAAGTGTAAATGAGTTACACTTACACTGGATTTACACACTCTATATACGGCTATTAACACTTACATGCACAACACTGATATCTGCAAAGTAAAGACATTTTAATGAATCTCAGCATGTGGAGGCGCTCAGGAAAAAGGAAAGACAGGATGTCCCATAGTTAATCATGATGGTTACATGCATACCTACCATCCACATGTATGTACCTACCTTGTAACCACCAACTTACTTCACTACTTACTTAGATGGTAGCGACTCACTTACATGGTACTTACTACTTACCCACTTACATACCTAGTTACCTAGGTAGGGAAAGAGGGAAGCAGGAGGGGTTTATATTATAGGTTACCAAGGTGGAACCCTAGTAATTGAGTTGTTGTGATTCATCCACAACTCAGTTACACCTAGTACCTTGGCCAGTTCAACACATGTTTGTTGAATACTCAGTTAATTAATTAATTAAATTTGAGGATTCCATTTCAACAAATGATATATTCCCAAATATTTTATCAGATTCTTCATTTTCCTTCAGATTTATTTTTTTCTTCCGAAAATTTCAACATTTCTGAAAATAATATAATTGGTGCCATGCCTGAGTCACATAATCCCTATATTTTGCCATCATCATTCTCAACAAGCACAGGGTTGATAATTCATAGGCACAAAGGGCCACCATTAATGATGATACACATCAAAGCTCCACATAAAGCTAATCAGTAACATCTATCCACATCACCCCCCTAAACCCTAAACCCTAAAACCCTAAACCACCCCCTCTCCCAGGCCTTCTTTTGATTTTCTTGCACTTATGTATGTTGGCTTGTATGGAGCCCTCCTGTTTGCTCTTCAGTTCTGGCAGATCCTGCTCCAGGTGGGTTTGTTCCAGTGTCGTGAGGATATTTGAATTTTAAGAACCTCCGGTTCCCAAATTTTCCAGACATTCCAGATTCACACAGCCTTCCATTCTTGAAAAGAACTCAAAGAACCACTGGTTCTGGTTGTTTCAAAAAACCCTAAAGAACCATTGGCTTTATGAAAGAATGGGTGGTAAATGAATGGCCAGTTTTATGCCCCTTTTTTTCCTTAAAAAAATGGAATGAGAACCATGGCTGTATACCCAAATTGGTTATTAGATTTTTTGAGGACCTTGATCACGAATTCTAAGAACCTCCTGAATAACCGCATGGGGTCTGATCCTGTTTCTAATAACCGCCCAACAGTTAGGGGTTTTTTTTTCCTTGAACGATATTTATTGATCACAAGCAGTTCAAACTCTTTTAGTTGTATGCTTTTTTTCTGGTTCTATCAAATTAGGGTTTTACAAATTTTTGACAATTCTGATTCTATCTAGCAATGCTTGTGCAAATTAGGGTTTTAAAATTTTTGTCAAAACACTAAGTTGCACGGCCCTTGCTGCAATAGTGTCACCCAAACTTTTATTCAATACTTTTGCAGGATCCCCCATGTGAGTCTGATTTTGAGAGCTTTTGCCCATGTAGCAGCAACCTGAGCAGAATTTTCTCACCTCTGCAAGGCATACAAGGCTGCAGCAACCCCCCAACCTGCCAATACTGTTTCTGACTATGTAAGGACATTCATTTGGTCTGGTCTAAAGTTGTTAGGAAGACCAAGAAAAGTTAGGTCAAGTTAGCCTTTAAATTATCTATTTATTTATTTATTTATTTATTTATAAAAATAATAACAAACAAAGGCTAAAATTCACAAGTAAACTTACATTAAGGAAAGTTTTTTTTAACATCTTTTTTTTTCCCACCTTTGATTGGAGTGTGCAAGTAAACCATTTTCATTTGCTTGAATGTATTGGGAACCAAGAATTGTTTTGTGCAAATATTCTCCCCAAAACATAAGGAATTTTCCATTCATTCGCTTTTGCAAAAGTTTTTGAAGTGTTATGTGAATATTTTTTTGAATTTGAATTTATAGAGAATCACGGGTTCTGTTCCTTTGAAAAAAAATCAGAATCAAAGATTTGTCATTCTTGGTTATTTCAAGGACCTTAAAGAAATGGTGGGTTTTCATGAAAGAATTGGCATTTTGAACTGGTAAATTTATGACCGATTATTTGAATTTTTTTTTGTCAAGAAATAGAGAAGTGTGATTATATACCATAATCAGCCATTTGAGCTCTTGAGAACCATGATTATGAATCCTAAGAACCGTCTCGATAACAGCCAAGGAGTCTGGTGTGTCTGTTCCTGTTTCTAACTTTCCCAACGACCACCTGACACTCCGAAGTTTTTGTCATAGATACCATAGTACAAGGGCAGATTCAACGCATGTCTGTCAATTAATTAATTAAATTTGAAGATTCCATGTCAAAAAATTGAGGTTTTTAAAAAATATATTCTTTGTTTTCTTTCCAAAAAAAATTTGTTAATTGGAAAAAAAAGGTTTTTTTTTTTTTCCCCTGAAAATTTCAACATTTTTACAAATCATAGTATAATTCATGTTAAAGCTGCCAAGGTACTATGGTAATTGAGAAAAAGTGCAGTCTACCTCTGCACAAGTTTGGTGCACAGCAGTTCCATTGTGAACCATCAGTACAGCACCCACAGTAAAACAAACAAACAAACAAACAGACAAACAAACAGAAAGAACAATTTTTGTGTGATTCTGTAAGAGCATCTCCATCATTCGCACCCTCTATTTGGGCCTCTACAAGTGTTTTACCACATCTAACAAATAGTGTGAATTGTTCTCCCCATTGTCACCCATAAACATGAAAATAGTGAGAGACTAAATATTTACAGGTCCAAACCAAACACCACTCTATTTAATCGTTGTAATTCATCCAAAATAGTGTCTACATGCCATTCTTACTAGGTACTGTTGGTGGTGGATTCAAATTACTCAGGTTCAGGGGAAGTTCATGCCTTCAATATTCACAAAAAAACACACAAGAACTCTCTCTCTCTCTCTCTCCTATCTTCTGCACTTTGCACCATTTTATGAACCTGCTACAATGAAAGTACTCATTGCATACTCACGGTTTGCAATGCAATTTGTGTCTCCAAGTGAAAACTGTACCAAGAAAAAGTGTGGAGAGCTAAACCTCACCACCGGTCCACCAATAGGTACTACACTACTATCTAGTGTAGTACATATCCATGTACATTTTGCTTCATCAATATTGTAGATATCAATCTGAATTTCCTTTCATATCAATGTGGATTTCAATGAAGGAAAATCACACATCAATCTAGGATGTCTAACGGAAGGAAATGCACATTGATATCTGCAAATAGTCCTATCGAAACTGCCAACCCACATGGAGCTCTTCCATCCTTTGGTTTAATCTGGCATTGCTTCTTTTTCTTCAATCAAATTGCAGTTTAAGAGATCAGTGCTAAGGGTGACAGACTGTGAGGAGTGTATGTAAGATCCAATTAGGGTTTAAGGAGATGAGAGTAAAAGGTGGTGCTCGAGAGGCTTGAAGCTTCGCAAGGATAACAAGGAGCTTGTCTTTTGGAGATGGGGTTCAAAAGATCAGCTCTCAGTTGGTTGACAGATTCTGATGAGGTGAAAGGTTTTGGGTTTAAGCATCCGTAAGATGCTGAGGGTGTGGGTTTAGGGTTTGAAGCTGAAAGAAAGAAGCTCCAGCTTCAAAGACCTAATTCAATTGTGAGCTTTTCAGATTCCATTACCAGCTGCTCCTGCCTGCCATCGATTCGATCCTTCGTGAAAATTGCAGCAGCACACGCCCACATGATTCCAACATCGGTAGCTTCCAAAATCTCTTATCTTGCAACAGATAAGTTTGACAAGTTTGCATCATAATCCACACTCGTCTGCTATTGACTTTCAATGGTAGGTTATGGGTGTTTTTTTTTTGGGTCAATTTTGTGTTGTAGCCAAAGTGGTGATGATCCTCAGGAAGATTTAGCCAAATTTGGCTACAGGCAAAATATGAGACTAAAACATCCTTCTATGTTTTTGGCTACCTACTTTAACCATGTACAGAAATCTGGCGAATTTTTTTCTTAATTTTGGTCTAATTATGGCTATTGATATGTCAAAATACACATGAATTTAGCACTTTCAATTTTTAATATAGCTTTTGACTATATATAGCCAGCCCAAAAAAGGGTTGATAGGTGTCAACTTTTGAACATGGGTCCCAAGCCTTGTCCTGGTATTGGAGGAATTTCCGCTACTTTGTATACGATAACTTCCTCCAATTGGGGGCGGTCCCAAAGTAAGAGGCCCATTGTGTCTTGGCTTATTAGAGAATCTCCACCAAAGGTGAGTATGTGACCCTGCAAACATATTTCTCACATCCAAGTTTTCGTTATTAACTTTTGTCCAACCCCACCCATAAAACTAAAATTGGGACTGCAAGTACGTGGGAGACTACTAATAGCAAACCCACTCGAACCAATCAAACCATCTACCCAATCAGAAACAGGGAGCAGTCAATACATTCCATTTAACTGTGTTTATGAGACTCCTGGAGGGCTCCTCCAGGGCCCTGAAAGATGTGCATTTTCTCAGGGGTCCCAGCAATCTTCCAGTGAATTCACTGGATTTGACTCCTGAACCTCATCCAAGATGTCCATTGCAAGGTCACATACTGAGCATGGGTGGAGATGATTTAAGGACACGGAAAGCCCAACAGTAATTTGCTAACTACCAAAAGGCTGTTCTACACTCTTCGTATTTTATACTCCTAGGAATCTATACAGTTGGTATTGTACAAATACTGGTATTCTACACTCTTAGTAGTCTAGAATATTGGTATTCTACGTGCTTTGTATTTATACACTCTTGGACAAGATGACCTAGGGGAGTTGGTATTCTAAATGTTAAGTTATTTTACACTCTTGGCCAAGACAACATATGAGAGAGTTGATATTCTATAAGCTTAGTATAATACACTCTTGGACAAGATGGCATACAAGAATTGGTATATTCTATAAGCTTACTATAATACACAATTCGACAAGATGGCATACAAGAATTGGTATATTCTATAAGCTTACTATAATACACAATTCGACAAGATGGCATACGAGAGTTGGTATTCTAATAAGCTTTACTATAATACACTCTTGGACAAGATGGAGTACGAGAGTTGGTCTTCTATAAGCTTACTATAACACACTCTTGGACAAGATGGGGGGTATGAGAGTTGGTATTCTATATTCTTAGTATAATACAATATTTGTAGAATACACGCTTGGACAAGACAATCTAGGAGAGTTGGTATTCTACACGCTTTAGTATTCTACAATATTGGTATTCTACACTCTTCCATACAAGACGACGACGTACGAGAGCACGCGAGCAAGCGAGCCGCGTTCCTCTCTTCTCTCTCGCTCTCTCTCACGTGCCGTAGAAGCAACGACACAAGAGGTTCTGATCGATCTTGCTCGCGGCTGTCTATTTTTCTTGCAACCGTTTCTCGGGGAGATGGGTTTGTTCTCTTCTTTGCGTGCTGTTGAAATGGTATTGGAGATTGCTGCTGCTGCTGCTGCTGCTGCTGCTGCTGCTGCTGCTGCTGCTTCTCATCCCAAGACATTCTGAAAATCGACAAAAGCCTTGAGCTGATCATCCGATCTAGTTTCAGTTGGTAATTGTTTGTCAGACTGTTTTTTGTTTCTCTTCCATAGACTTTGCAGATAGATACATGTATGTATCTATCTATGTGTTTGTAGAGAAATGGAATTATTGGGATCAAGTCCTTTCTCATTGCTCACTTCTCGTGTCACAATACCTTTTTTGTTTTTGTTCTGCATTTTGGCTTCTTCTTTTTCTTCTTCCACCACTCTCTCAGTTGCTGCTGTAAAACTCTTGCCCGGTTTTCACACATTGCCAGAGATTGCAGCTGTTGATGATTTTCTGGAATTGGGTAGTCCCAGGGATTCGCCTCTGAGACAGAACAAGAAGTATGGAAAGAAAGAAGTAGAACTAGGAAGAGATGGTCGTCCACTATGTGAGGTGACTAAGTTTGGAGCTGCAGGAACTGGAGAAAAGTACGAGACTTCTGCCATTCAAGCTGCCATTGATGCTTGCGCTGACTTCTCAGGCGGAGGAGTGGTGTACTTCGCTCCGGGAACTTTTCTCACAGGGACCGTTTTCTTGAGGAGCAACATAACATTGTGGATTGACGAAGGAGCCACCATCCTTGGCAGTCCGTTGCAAACCCATTTCCCACTTTCAAGCTCCCAGTGGTACACAATCCTTGCACAAGATGTGGAGAATGTTGGGGTCACCGGTGGAGGAGTGGTGTCAGGACAGGGATTGAAGTTTGTGGTGCAGTTTCAAGAGAGGAAGAATGTGATGGTGAGTTGGAATTCCACAGATGCTTGTCTTGGTGATGAATGCCGACCTCGGCTGATCGGCTTTGTCAATTGCAAGAATGTCCATATCTGGAACTTGGTGCTTCGAGATCCTCCTTACTGGTGGTAGGTCCCCCATTGCCTCTCTCTGTCTCTTGTCCCTTTTTCCTGCTGTTGACTGTCCAGATTGTGACCGAATTTGCTGTCAACCCATTCCTCCTTCTACCCTCAGATTGTCCCTTGAAAATCCCAAGATCAGGTGTGATGTGCATTGTAATGATGATCCACTTTCTTTGTTTTGCCTCCAAGGACTCGTGAGGAGGGAATCCTTCAATGACCTAAGAACATGTCCACCCATGCTCAGTATGTGGCTCTGTAACAGTATTTCTCACATGCAAGATTAGTTTTTTTTTCCCCCCAACCCCACCCATAGAACTGAAACTGGGACTGCAAAATGTGGGAGACTACTACCAGCAACCCACCTGGACCAATCAAACCATCTAGCCAATCAACAGCAGGCCTTAGTCTTTGCTGTGCCTTTTGCCAGCCTCAGCATCTTGTGAAAAAATGCTGGGCCCAAAACCATTTTGCTGTGCCGAACTAGCATGTTTTGACTTTTCTTCATTCAAAATTTTGCTGTACAGTGCACCAGTGGGGTGGTTGCTCTAAGGATTGTGACCCATGTTGTGGATCTTTGCAGTTTGCATATTCTGAATTCAGATAGGGTCTCCATACATGATCTGAACATTTACGGTGATTTCAACACGCCAAATACCGATGGCATTGACATCGAATCCTCCAACAACACTGTGATCAAGGATTGTCACATCGATACTGGGGATGATGCCATTTGCCCCAAGACAAATGCAGATGGGCCCTTACACAACCTGACCGTCACAGATTGCTGGATACGCACAAAGTCGTGTGCAGTCAAGCTCGGAAGTGGAACATATGCTGACTTCCGTTCTCTGCACTTTGAGAGACTCACCATTGTTGATTCTCACAGAGGACTTGGCTTGCAACTCCGTGATTCAGGTACTCTGAATTTTCTTTTCCTCATATGTACCACCGAACCTCTCTTGCAACCATGATGTTGTTCTTCAATGATGTTTTCCAATCTTTCTTTCTTTCTTTCTTGCTGGGGTTGATAGATTAGTACACTTTTGACTACAAAAGTCTATCAATCTTGCAAGCTTTGATTTCATCACAAAATTGATGACATTGAAGCTTTCAAGATGTTGTTTCTTTTGGGTTTTTTTCTCTTGTATTGCGAGCATGTTTCAGGTCAAAGACTGAGAAAAACCATCTCCTTGCTAAAAACTAGTGGTGTTGCACCTTCTTCACCAAACAGGGAGCATTGACAATGTCAGCTTCGTCAACATCAAGATGAGCACACAGTATTATGACCCATCTTGGTGGGGACGTGCGGAGCCAATCTACATAACTGCATGTCCTCGATCCACCTCCACCAAAGTTGGATCTATAAGCAATGTGCGCTTCATCAACATAAGTGCAATTTCAGAGAATGGAATGTTCATCACAGGCTCAAAAGAAAGCTTATTACGGGGCTTGACCTTCCAAAATGTGAGCTTGAGTATGAAGAGATCAACCAACTTCCAAGGTGGGATGCAGGATTACCGACCTGGCTGTCAGGGCCTGATTGAGCACTCTACCTCTGGAGTTTTCATGGCATTTGTTCAGGATGTCAACATGGACAATGTGATACTTGACTGGCAAGAAAACAATCTATCTGACTGGGGTCTTCCTCTTGATTTCTTCCACTCTTCTGTCAACAAAATTAGCTTGCGGGGATTCAGTTCTTCGTACCCAGATCCATCATCATCACTTTGATACATGAAGATGAGCTGTTACTCAACGTCTCGAGAATTCTTTCTCCCATGGCAATGATGCTGCTTGACAATGTTTGCTACTCTGGCTGTCAAGGCCTGGTTAATGAGCACTGTACCTCTGGAGTTTTCATGGCAACATTTGTTCAGGATGTGAGACTTGACTGATGAGAAAGCAAATCTCTGTCTGAGAGGGGCCTTCCTCTTGATTTCTTCCACTCTTCTGTCAACAAAACTTGCTTGCGGTTATCCAATTCTTTGTATCCAGGACATAATCAAGTTGATACTGTTACTACAACTGTAAGAATTCCCCCATGGCAATGATGCTGGTCAATGTTTTCCACCATGCAAGGGACTTTGAGGTGCATCATCTTCCGACAAGTTGCTTAAAGCATGAGTCTGGCATCATGGGCGTCACAATCCAACATGTCCAACAAGACTTGTGCAACTCATGTCCTTGTGTTGGTCTTGAGGTGTGTAACTCATGTCCTCACTTTGATGTCCTTGAGGTGTCTCAGAGAACCAACTTTGAAGACATGACATCAAAGATTGGGCGAACCAATTAGAATATCCAACAACTCCAACTTACCAAAATCAAGATGCTTGTTCTCAAGAATTAGCCATCAATTTGGAAAATTTAGTTGTATGAATAAGGACACAAAGAATTTTGTTGTAGCACAAACAACATTGGATTAGTCATGACCTTGCTTTGGTCTCAAGGTGTGTAACTCAAATCCACCCTTTGATCTTGAGGTTTCCTGAGAAACCAATTTGAAAAATGTGAGATTAAAGATTGGGTGAATGTTTAGATTTTTTGACAACTCCAACTTACTTGGAGTTATTGGATTAAGATGCTTATTCAAAATCAACTATCAATTTGGAAAATCAGTTGTATAAACAAGGCCATGATTAAAGAAATTTTGTTATAGCTTGTTTGCTCAAAGATTTGTTCTTTCAAATTCTCAGTATGTTCCCACCATATTCTCAATGCAGAAAAGGGATCAATTTATAGTAGATATGTTGGAGAGTTGAATGCAAATCTTTCCGAAGGCAAGAGGTCCTAAATTCAAGCCATGCGCCAATGTCTTTTTTGCTAATCCTTAGCTTAGCGGAGCTCAAATCCATTATCAGTCAAAATGCATCCACATCCTAAATCATGGATAGAGTTTTGGAAGCCCAAAGACAAAACAACAACAGCTGCAAACACACACAATGCTAGATGCAAAGGTGCATAGATGAAACATCAACTATCACTAACCCGAACTTTATGCTCTTGTAAAATTTTCAGATTGTGAGTTTGAAATGGGTAAAGAGTTTTGGTAATTCAAGCAACATGTGTTCCTATCAAGTTTCCAATGAGTTCTCAACATGTTCCCCCATGTGTTCCTAATAACACCTCATTTTGTCCCATATGTTTTGTGCAAGGGTCTCCTCTTGATGAGCCAATATTGTGACTTACATGTTTTTGTGTTTGCAGTGAATACTTCTATAGTGGGGGGGGGGATGTGGTGTGAAGTGATGTTGGATGAAGAAATTTGAACAATTGTGGATGATGGAGGTAAGAGTGATGAAGTTAGGGTTTAAGAAATAGTAGAGCTTTGTCTCTTAATCTTTGTGTTGATTGTTCATTTACTCATCATGAACAAGTGTGAATGTCCAATTGTAAAACGAGCATGATGGAGTTGCAACAAGACTTTGGCACAATGACGGTGAGCATTGTGAATGTGTGGCACTTTGTGAACATGTTCTTTTGAATTTTTGGCAATAAGAATCTATGTGAAGCTTGTGGTTTATTTGCTCATTTATGAGATTCATTGTGGAGCTTGGCGGGTGTTTGAGGATGATGGATTATAAGAAGTTGCTTGATGGATGATAGGAAGGCAATTCTTTCAATGAAGTGAAGAAAGCTAAGTCATGTTGTTTTATAGTTAATAGACAAAAGAGTTGGGGACTTTCTATGGAGGCTACTTTTGTCCAAGATTGATTCATCTTATTGTCACACTTACTTGAGAGAATTGTGGAATGGGTCTATTATGGGAAGAGTTTTTTGAGAAGGATTGGGATTCTTGGGCAAAGTTGTTCGGAAGATGTTTTGGCAAATCAAGTGAAGCGAATTGGGCATTGTTGTGAGTTTGATTTGGAATCTCTACATATTCAAATTGGGTTTGGAGTCTCTTCATCTTTCAACAACTGAAGTATAATTTGGAGTCAAGGGAAATGGATTTGTGTTCATGAGCATGGGAAAGCATAATTGAGGTTATATTTGTTCATTTGACAACCATTCTCTTTCTTAAAAATCAAAAATTTGAAAATCGTCGCCCAAATGCAATAAAAAATACTTAAAGACAATTTTTAATTATGGGGATTTAGGGTTTAGGGGTTAGTCTAGGGTTAGGTAGTAGACAATCCATATTTATTAGATGAAGTTACATGCCAAAGTAGGTGCATCCAAAAGCACTTTGATTGGCCCATTTTGATGGGTATTCTTTTTAATGCTTCCACTAATACAAGTTTTCACTACCAATACAAGATCATGGGATTAGCTCCTAAAGTAACACCCCTTTAGCTTAGGTATATACAATTCGAGCCCACACTTCTTGAGCAAGGGATATGGGGACAAACTATGGTGCTATTGGGAATATCTTGAGTGCACATTGCTCACCTCATTGTTTGAATGGAATAAATTTGATGACCAAATTTGAGAGAACCCTTGGAGATAACTAATTGTTTTACATTTGTGAAAGCCAATAACTTTGAGAACCAACTCAAATTTTAAATATAAAAATCTTGATACCATGGCGGGTTCTCACAAAACCCCCTTTTTT
>Ga0209611_10006728_pt1 | contig 18684 bp, 10 predicted proteins | sample S1TSphgellanicum_3_FD_187693 | JGI IMG/M metagenome (GOLD analysis project Ga0209611, IMG submission 187693) | Host-associated microbial communities from peat moss isolated from Minnesota, USA - S1T2_Fc - Sphagnum magellanicum MG (SPAdes) (version 2) | ecosystem: Host-associated > Plants > Peat... | reverse complement strand
TATATATATATATATATAAACACATAATCCAAAAGATTTTTCATTTTCTTTCACAAAAGTATGTTCTTTGAAAAAAAAAATCAAGGATTATATATATCCAAACAAATTGGCAATCACAAGTATAAAAAAAAGTTTGAATTTTCACACAAGCCATAACACTATTGACAATAGAATAATTTTACAAATTTGTTTTCATGCAACCCAAAATAAAATTACCATTTTTCATTATTATTTTTTCCTAGAGAAATTTCACCAAAATTTCAACATAAAAAAATGAAAAAAAAAACTTCTCATCCTCCATTAAAAGCTTGGGGAATATTGAATAATAAAACCATACTTATTGAATTTTTAAATGGTGTGCTTAAGTTTTCTTTTTAAGATAATCATGTTGTTTTTTAATTTCAAGAGTTTGTTTCAATTTCTTGTGATGATGATGATGATGTTGGTATTAAGTTCAAATGGTTTTTTTTGCTCTTGGATGATGATATTGTTGTTATCAAATTTGAATGGTTTATTTCATTCTTCTTGTCATGATAATGTTGGTGTTGAGTTTGAATGGTTTGCGTCACTCTCTCTTGTGATGATGGTGGTGTTGAATTTCAATGGTTTGTTTCACTTTCTTCTGATGATAAGGTCATTGAATTTTGAAATGGTTTGTTTGACACTCTTGTGATGATGTTGTCATATCGAATTTGAATGATTTGCTTCATTGTCTTGTGATGATGGGTGTAGTTGAATTTGAGAAGGTTTCCTTCACTTTCATGTGTGACAATGTTGTTGTTGTTGAGTTTCAATGTTTTGTCTTCACTTTCTAATGTGAGGATCATGTTGCAATTGTTGATTTTTTGAAGAAGTGTGATGTTGAATTTGAGTGTTTGCTTCAATCTTGTGTGAGGTTGTTTGTTGTGTTTGAGGAGTTCACTTCACTCACTTGCAATGATGATCTCTTGTTGTTTGTTTCAAGTTCTCTTTGTGGCAAATGATCTTGTTCATGATTTGCTTTATGGAAAAACTAAAGATCATCATCAACATTTCATCATACATAAAGATACATTTGGATGCTTCTTTGTCACCTATGTAGGGTGGTTTGGTTGCTTGTTGCAAGTAGATTGTGTGTCTTGGGCAATCTAGTGCTCTTGATCCTTTCTTGATGTTTGTAGCTTGGTTGAAAGTCTATGGCAACATAAGTTTCTCCTCCTCCTTAATCTTGATGTTTGCTTATTTAGATTGGATTAGTTGAGCATCAAATCATGAACTTTAGAAATCATACAATATGGAATGAAATTTGTATAATCCAAGGGAGTTGGTACCACGATGGATGCAGATTCATGCAACTAATTGATTCCAAAAAAGAAGAAGATGAAAAGAGAAGTCTGGCTAATTGCTGTCGTAATTTTGGTTTGATTTGTCTTGAAGGAAGGAAAAGCATGCACAATAGTCTGAAGCAGGAAAAGAAAGTACTTTTTGACAGCCAAAGAAAAAGAAGGATAAGAGATAAGAAATCTTCAGTTTGCAGCTCAGTTTACAATGTATTATTCCTCCTGGAAATAGTAGATCCTTAAGGTACCTTCAGTTCTGTTGTGAAGGATAGGAAGAAGAGAGATTCAGTCCAAAAGCTTTTTTGTGAGTGCGCTTGCAAAAGTCTTTTGAGCTCATCATGTCTTTGGAAATTTTGTTTGCTCCCAATTCAATTGATATTATGTTTGTAAGCTGAAATTCTAGTCCATGAGGAAGAAGAAGCAGTGGAAATGCAAGAATTCAAAGCCTGGATTTGGATTCTTCCTTAGCAGGAAGTGGGAAGGGGAAGCACCACAGGAATCAGGTCTTTGCATTCCTGTGCCTGCCTCTCCTTGTGGTTGCATATATTCCTGTGCTTGGCATGACAAGGGAGCTTGGAAATCTGGATAATTCTAAAGCCCACATTCATCAACCTCTAAATCTGGATAAGCCCTCATCCTGTCTCTGCAGTGTACACACTGTTGATGTAACCTCACATCTGTATCAGAGCTTTGAGGACATGAGCAAATCATAGAACACATTAGTCTAGCATTTTCTTTGCCCAGTCTGCCTGTGGAGTTGAGCTAAAATCCACAAACAAAAAGTAGCCAGAGACATGGCTGACATGAGTACATGTGGTTTTTCACGTCATGGGCCAGGGTGCTGTCTTCTCTCAGTTGAGCAATCCTTGTAGTGTGTGACCTTGAATCAACCCTCGCCCTCTATCCTCTTCTTCCTCCTTTGCAACAATCTGAGCAACACCCTCATAATGCAGGAGATGCTTGGTACTACATTGCTGCAGCTTGTGCTTTGAGCTTATTACACCATACAAAAGCAAATATTTGATGTCCATCAACAGACTGTGATCAAGATGGTCAATATCATATTTTGAAGCATCTGGAACCATGACACAAGGTCAGAAGCATCCAGAACCACCAACACAAGGTCAGAAAATTTAGCAACTGCAATCACCAGTCAATGCAAACCTTTGCCTTCATTAGCCCCCTCGACAATACCAGGAAGATGATCAAGAGGCTGGATCTTGGCATCATTGTAGTGGATGATGCCTGGAATGCAAGTGAGTGGTGAATTCATAAGCAGCTGATTCGGATTGTATTCCTGTCAGCATTGTCAAAAGAGTGGATTGCCCCAGATTTGAAAACCCTATTGAGACCACATGAGCATGCACAAATTTTGTGATCCCTCAAACCCATTTCTTCCTACTCCTCCACTGCAGGTTCTAGTAATTGACTCCTAAGCTTGGCTATCCTTGCCTTCAGCTGCCCAAGATGATACTCAGTTGAACCCTAACTCAATCTCTTTGATTCTGTCACTAATCACCATCTTGAATACATTTCTACTGTCTCAATTTTGAATCCTTATGGTGACTTTGACTCAGTGCTAACTCTCAGGGTTTACCTGAAGTTTTCCGGGATCTGCAGTTTGCAATTTCTGCACAGCAAATTGAGCAGCTAGTGTAGGGGCTGTTAGTGCTGGTGAGAGCACAGGTGAAACCAGAGGTTTGCAATATGCAAGTCAACAAAGAAAAAGAAAGAGTAGATCTTATCCCCAGAAATCCCAGAAATGGCTAGAGAGGGACACAGAGAGAGAGAGAGAGAGAGAGAAACCAAATCATAGATTGCCTCACATATGAGCCATGGCCTTATGAAAGGTGCAAACTTTAGAATAGAATGCAGAGGTTGTTTTTCACAGGTGAAAGACATGTGTAAGCTTGATAAATTTCCCAGCAGACAAATCACAAGAAGCATCTCTGTGGTTGATCCCTCTATCCTTGAACCCAACATCAAGACTAAACCTCAAGCCAGGTTTTTCTATTCTGGAAAAGTGGTGAAAATCACCAGCACAAGGAAATGCTCTTGAAGGCCAGGCAAGGAGAAGCTTACAACCCCAACTATCAGATACAATCCTGAATCCAAAAATGTGCAGGACCCAACAGAGCTTCTGAAAGACAGCCTTTGAATGTTTGTGGATATCACATTGTTGTCTCCTCAAGGAAAGATTCCCTGTTGGCAGATGATCATTGGAAAAACTCCAGCAAAAGATAGAAGTGCAAAAAAAGCAAGCTCACTCAGGTGAAACGCTTGGGAGCAGCACTGCTGCAAGCAACCTTGATCTTCGCCTCCAAATTGCTGGTGTAGTTATCAAGTGTGGAGACCACAGCTTCCAGCTCTGTAACTTCTTGGTCTATTTCATCAATCTGCTGAAGGTAATGAGCAAAATTGTTGTTCTTTTGCTTCAGTCTTTCCACAAACACTCGAAGCCCAGCAGCAAAGTCAGCCTGGTGGTCATATTCACTTGCTACTCTCAGATTCATCTTCTCCAATAACTTGTATTCACTACTTGTTGCCTGCAGATTTCAAGCCAACAGGAACCAATGGGGTGAATGCAATAATCAAGCAAGCAAGCAAAAATTCCATCTTCCAAGATGTGCAATTATGATGATTCTCTCATGATCGCTCCTCCTCCTACCTGTCCTACAAACAAGATATGCAGCACATCATCTTCTGTTGCAAACTGTGAATCAGAGAGAGGAAGAAGAGACATGCAGGTCGAGGGAGGGATATAAGTAGCCCTTCTTCCATTAGTGACAAGACTGAAGAAGCTGGAGAATAGAAGAGAAAGACGAGACAGAGAGAGAGCGAGAGAGAGAGAGAGAGAGAGAGAGAGAGAAGCATACCTGAAGCTCTGCTTGGATGAAGGAGGTGACATTGAGGAAGAGCGTTTGCAAAGCTTTGGCCAGAGGATCATCATTTGTTTGTGCACGAGAATCTTCTTGTGCCACGGCCGCCGCCGCCGTCGTCTCCGCTGCTACCTCGTCATGCTGTGAAGAGCTCGACGTCTCGCCTGCTGCTGCTGCTGCTTTTTCTACTCCACCAGCACTCGTACTGTTATGCTGCTGCTGCTGGCTCCTCTCCATCATCATAATCCCCTTTGTTTTCCTCTTTCAAAACTCCGCCTTCTCTTACAAAAACCAAAAGAAAAAGAACAAGCTGCTGCTTTTTCCTTGGAAGTCTCTTCTTGTGAGGAGGAGGTTCTTCTTCTTCTTCTTGTGTTATTCCAAGTTTTGTTGAATTGCAGAAAAGCACCAGACAGTCACGTCGCAAGAGATTTACAGATGCGACAAATTGTCACAGGAATGAAGAATTCTCAAGAAGAAGAAGAAGAAGAAGACCTCTTGATGATATAGAACCTTGATGATGCGTGATCGCGATCAGTTGCGAAATCCTTGATCCAATCCATGAGGACTCGGGACGGCGACGGTCCTGCACACCTCAGATGACGATGCGCCGCGCATCTTGTTGCCTCTACGAAAACCCCGTGACGAAGGAGAAGAAGATGATGATGCAGCAACTGTGCGATCTGACAGACAGAGACACAGACAGACGGGCGGACGGACAGAGAAGAGGAGATTTGTTTATGCGCTCGATCGCTTGCTCGCTCGCTCCCCGATGACGAGAGAAGAGATTCCGAGCAAAATGAACCTTGTAAGAAAGTGCAGTTCCACGTACCGTCTTCTTGTCTTGGCGTTTTCCAATAATGTCTTTCAGAGATTGATGAGAGAGATGTCAGAAGAGGAGATTCTCGCTAATGACAGCATCGATTTCGCAACAGGACTTGTAAGTACTGCACGGCTGAAGACGGAAGACTCCTGCTGCTGCTGGACTACTGCCTGCCATTACTACTACTACTACTGCTGCTACTGCAAAAGCCATCCCTGATGCCTACTGACCAAGCGGAAACAATAATTGCGGTTTCTTTCTTGCTTGCTGCATCATAGCAGCAGCAGGCATTGGAGTGTACAAAAAGAACGAGAAAAAGAGCGAGAAAACAGAGTGCTCTTGGCTCGCTCTCTATTATAGCTTCTTTGTATACTCCAGCATTATTATTGGAGAGCAGACTTGATCTCTGATCCGTTTCTGTTGTAATCCCAAGTGCTCAAGATGTTGAGAAAGAGAAGAAAAAGCTCCAGCTGAAGAGGAAAATATGGAGCCGGCTTGCACAGATATTATTGTTGTAGCAGCAGCAGGCCTGCTGATGATCTCTGGGAAACAACTACTCCTTCCGTAAGAGTTCTCCTCACAAAGGTCAACTGAGAGCTGCTGCTGCTGCTGCTGCTGCTATTGCACACTCTTCTTTTGTCTGGGTATGATTGTTGTTTTCCCCACTTCAGTGTTTTGTGTTGTGAAAGAAGATCTCTGTAGTTCCAAATCCATGTAGATACATACATACGTGCAGTTGTGATTCTCGTGTTTTCATTAGCAAATGTTATGGTGCTTCTTCTTGCATTGTTGGGTTTGAGGGAGGAGGAAGAGGAGGAAGAATGTGTGTGCTTCTTTCCTTGTGGCAGCGATCAGGAAGGCTCCTGCCTGAAGGAAGAGGGGTGTGTCTGGTGGTGGAAAAAAACAGATTAGGTTTTAGAGGAACAAAGGGAGGGAAAGAGGGAGGAGCTTGTGGCAGATCATCATCATGGATACAGATAGGAATGGCAGAAACAATCGCAGCATATTTCCTGGCTCTTCTTCAGTTGTCAATCCTGCTTTGTACCAGAACCTGGTTGACATGATTCCTCTCGTGGAGACTTTTTTGGAGAGGCGGCAGCAGGGAGGAGGAGGAGGGAATACAATGTATGCAGCACACCATCATCATCATCGTGCACCCATGGTTTACACATGTGCTCCATTGCGGCAGGGTGGTCTCAGCAGCAGGAAGAGCTTTGAAAGTCCTGCAGCAAAGCTTGACAAGAGGAGTTTGCACCAGCAGCTGCTGCCACAAACAATGCCAGCTGAAAGGAGGGATTTGGAGACTGAAGGTGACCTCCTAGATGATCTTCCTGTTTGGGAAGAAGGTGACAACATATTGCGGAGGGTTGAGGAAACAGAATCATCATCACCACCTTATCATCACCTCTGCAAGGAGATTGAAGAGTTGAAGCAGCAACTCTGTGAGAAGGACAGCCTTTTACAGTCTTATGGGCAGCATCCTCCTCCATCATCCTTGGATACGACACGTAAGCTGCAGGAGATTGAAGAGCTCAAGCAGAAGCTGAAGGAGAGGGATAGCTTTCTGGAAACGATTGTAAACCAGAATTCAAAAGAGCTGCGGCAGCTACAGAGTGAACTTGAAGAGTTGAAGCAGAAGCTGTGGGAGAAGGAGCTTGCTTTGGAGAACACTGTGAAGCATACATCTGCTGAAATTGCAGCCAACAGAGTTGCAAGGGACCGGGACGTGCTACGGTTGCAGACTCAAGTGGGAGAATTACAGCAGGAGGTATGGGAGAAAAAGCAAAGTGCACAATCTGTTCAGATTCAGCTCTCTGAAAAGCAGCTTGAACTTGAAAAGATGCAATCTCTGCTGGACAGAAAGGAAATTGATATGGCAAGGACAAACTACCAGGCTGCAAGCATTGAGGCTGAGGTGATTGGTTTACAGTGTCAGTTGTTGGCACTGCAATCTCAGCTCAATGCTGCTGTGGACACCAGCACTTATGCAGATGGCAATCATCATACACAGATTGCTGGGGTTCAAAATGACCAGAGTCTGCTCCATGAAATGTCAGAGCAATCAAAAGAAAACATGGAGCTTGCCAGACACAAATACTTGGCAGCAGTTGTTGCTGCACGAGAAGTATCAGGAGACAAGGAAGAAGAGCCTCTTGTCCTTGTGGCAGAGTTGCGGAAAAATCTCCAAGCCTTTCTTAGGAAACCATCATCTTTGTTAGAGGCTTGTGGTTGTGACATGGGCTCCCCCCTGTGACAACAAACAGTGGTAAAAAAGCGGTAGCAACAACAAAAATATTCCTCCCTCGTATTGGACACACCCTTTGTAAAAATTGTTGCACCCAACAACAACTCTCTTTGAACTCATGCCAATGAGTGTTTGTACATGGTTGTCAGCTCCTCCTTCAGGGGTGTCCGTCCTTCTCAGAACAATTTCTGTGAATGTTCTTGAACTAGATGCTAGCTATATACTCCCTCGCCCATGGCAAAGATCAATGATTGCAAGAGTACAACTACCGTTAGCAAGCTCTCTCTGTAGGTGGCAAATCTCTCCAAGACTTTTCAAAGATGATAGCACATTGCTACAATCTTGCTTGGCTGAAATAGAAACAATTTGCAATCACATGGAACAGGGGAATCAAATGCAAGCAACACAGAAGATCAAATCTAAGGAAGAAAAAACTTCTTCAAAGAAAAGTTTGAATACAAGTCAAACTCAATACAACAAAACAGAAAGGATGGGATGCCAATAAGCTTCAACAAACTGTCAATCTTTGATGTAAAAACCCTACACCCCTAAAACCCTAATATTTCCAGTTCTACTGGAATCACATGGTAAAGAGGTCCAGAACCCAAAGAGCAGAACCCTTGCGTGAAGAATGATTATTCTTTCAAGATCACAAAGGTAAGTCCATCATGTGATGTGTGGAAGCTAGTGTGAAGAAAGATGGAAGATTTACACTTTCAAGAAGCTCCTCATTACTTGGGGCTGGCAGACTTCTCTTTTGTTCTTGTGATCTGTCTCTCAGGGTTTATAGAATTCAGCTCAATTTTGGAGAAAGAGGAAATTTCTGACTGCGAGTAAGCTGAGTCCCAATTTTTGCCATCGTATGTCCTTTTCTCAACATGAGTAATTGTCCCTGGATCAATACAATTCAATGTAACTCCAACGCCATCGGGATTTGAGCGAGGAATGTAATATGATGTAACCCCACACACTTTGCAAAACAGATGCTTGGCAGTATGAGTGCCAAAAGTGTAGAGTGTCAGAAATTCCTCAGATGCAGGAGCGAGCTCAAAATCACTTTGTGGAACAATAAAATGTATGTTTCTTCGCATTGCACAATTAGAGCAGTTGCACTCCCACACAACGACATTGGCAGGTGCTCTTACACTATATCGCACCCGCTTGCAATGACATCCTCCCTTGTGTATAACCAAATCAGTTGCCATTCTACCCAGTTCAATTCTCACGTATCTGTAAAATCCAACAAAGAAATTTCATCTCATGACAGTGGTGAGTTTTGTGCAAAATCTTTGTTGAATCCACAAGTGTGGAGCTTCAGTCTCCAATTATAATTCTCTTTGCATCTTCCAATATTCAAATTTCCAACAAAACCATAAACAATGAGATTGATCCATACACAAAACTCGCAAAACATGAGCAAACCAAAGGTAGCAAAAAGCCAAAATGTGATCCATTTTGATGAGGAAAATTGCACTAGAGACTAGGGATCATCCTGACAAGCAGTTTTGGAGAACATAACCATAACAAGAAGGCTTGCTATATCACATAAGAAGAATTCAAGATGGATGGAAACAATGGATTCCGAAACTCCAAACCTAGAAACAAGTCCCAAAAACCCCAACAACTTCCCACTTACCCCCAAAAAAAACCCCAATTCTGTACTGAGGTTTTGATATCTAACACCCAATGCAAAGTGAGAGAAAAAGGGGGTATGTGTGGGAGATGGGCTAACCTGCTTTTAGGTATTCTACAACCAAAAACAAAACTCTGCAAACAAAAACAAAACTCCGCAACTTTGATGAGGTGAGAGCTTTGTTTGTCCACTTGACCACCAAAAACCATCCATACCCAAAAAACAGGATCAAAACCTAAGGGAAAAAGAAAAAGAAAAACCCTAAACTCTGAACCCTAAACCCTAAACCCAATTTCACAGCTTTGAAATTGAATCTCTTGGAACAAAAATTTACCTGGCCTGCAGAGCTCGATTGTGTGCTTCTTGCCGACCGAAAACGAGAACAATGGTCGTTCCGAAAGCCCATGAAAGCTTCAAACGTACACACACTTGTGCATATCGTCACAGATATGGAGCTAGATCCGGTCACTCAAGCTACATTCTAGCGGAAGATCCAACGGTCAGATTCAGATACGGTCTGAAGGGCAATAATGCACACCGTAGTCCTGAATCCAGTGCAAGTCTCGGATCCAAAATCGGACGGTGCACGCGCCGTCTGAGGTATGGTTTGTGAACATAGGTAGGTACTAGGTATACATAAGGTGTTTCTTTTAGTTTAGAATATTTTTAATTACTTAAATTAGTTTCATTATAAGACTTTAAACTAAATTATGACAAATGAAAAATTAGAGAGTTGTTTTAGGGAGATGTAGAAAACCTTTAAAATTTTAATGAATTTGTTGTGGGCAAATGCTAATATTTCTATGATTTTTTGCACATATAATACTTGATTATGCATTATCAAATTGTTAATTATTTATTGGGTGTTTTAGGAGGCCACTTTTATTGGTGGTTTCTTGATAATCATGTGTGTGTGTGTGCGCCAAAGCACACATGTGTTTGTGTGTTTATTTTATTTGCATAAATCTTCTCTAATTTTGCAAAGAAAAACAAATTCAAACACAAAATTAAATTTTGTCAAATTTGTAGGTGAAGTTAGATCATGAAATAGGCTCCATTTCATAATGGGTTGCAAGTATTTATAATGACCATCTATATGACATTATTCAATTAAAAATAAACCTTAATTTTTTGGGAGCAAAATCAAGGTTGTTTTGATTGTTAACCATATAAAGGATTATTTAAAACTTCAAATCCATGTTTGCAAGGTTGTTCATGTGTGTATGTCATAAAAAAATTTCAACATATAATTCATTTATTTCTTAACTATAAGAACTAACATTGGTGGATGTAATCATATTTTTCAAAAAAGGATGAATGAAATTTTTATTTTTTGGGTTTCATCTATATTTTTTTGAATCCATAAAACTTTGAGATCAATCAAAGCCTGACTTGATTAAATTAAAATTATCCAATTTTTTATGTTGTGAAAGTTTTTTCTTTATATTGTTATGTTATAATGAAATATTCATTATTATTATTTTTATAGTCTAGGAAGTTACATTTGGAATGAAGGTTTGATGTTCTTTTCATAACAATAAACAAGAATTTGCTAGTTAAATAATAAGGTCATCACTTGCCACTTCTTAATTTAAAAGGACAACGTTCAATATTAAGTTGATTACATTATTGGTGTAATCAATTTATTTAATATTATTTGATATTGATAATAATCATTAAGTGTGAACATAGGACTCGTAAGCTTTCTTCATCCTCCTTCACATTTAACACAATGATTGGCCTTGAGTTGAACATTTATTTTATGCTTCCCATGCGTGTTCAATTTCAATCAAAGTTAAACAATGCTTGCATTTTATCAAACTTGGCAAATTGCCCATTGACTTTGTAAAAATGTTTGCCTTTTGTTGTCTAGAAGGAACATAGGTGAGTTTTATTTTTCAATACCAAGTCACAAATGAAATGATGTTTAGTTTTGATGTGTTCCATCTGAGAATGCAAGATTGCATTGTGTGCCATTTGCAGCAATTGACTCCAGTTATTGCACATAATGTGTCATTTTGTGTTAGTTGAAGCTCCACCATTATTCTTTATAGCTACAAATTTTCTTTAAGCATGATCAAATTGTTGGCTCAAGTAGGTGAGATATTGGTAAGGTTTGCAATTGTCTTGATTACATATGTTCATAGAGGTTTTAGTGTACTTGAATCAACCATCATACTTTAAGCCTTTTCAAGTAGAGTCATATTTTTGTGTTAGCCACACCATTTTGATGTGTTATTTAAACCATTATAAGTTTCAAAATGATTCTAGTTAAACAACAATAGCTTTGCAATGTTGTTGACATAAATTTGGCATTAGTGTATGCTCACAAACACATTATCTTTCTTTTAGTTTAGGTTTCGACCATATTTTTTAAAAAATTGAATGTGAAAAAAATTTCAAACTTGCATAGTATGAAGTGAACCCATGTCTTACAAGAAGCATCATTGGTGAACATGATGAATATTTGAAAACTAATAAGTGATGCAACAAAGAAGGGGGCCAAATATATTAGATATGAATAAAGTCAAGGAAAACATCGGTTCTAAAGTCACTATGATGTGGTGCTCACTCCAAACTTTGCTTACTTTCTTTGCAAAATGCACATAATTTATCATCTAGTTGAAGGGATGACAATCATTTAACCATATATTTTTTAACAAATATGTAAATTTACGCATGTGCAAGTAAGTGAAAAAATGATGTTAAAACTAGGTTTTATCCTTAATATATGTTAAGAATGTTGACTTTGGAACATGTGGTAGAAAAAAAAACAAAGTCCAACCTCAATTTTCCATTTGTGCCATCCAATCACTATATTCAATTTTTTAAAATGAAACATTATGACATATTGAAAATAAAATGTGTCCAAAATCAATAAATGGGCCTATTGAAATAAGATTTTTACAAAAAAAATAAGACATAGAAAATATACGATAAATATTTTATTTATTGAAATGGAGTCATGAAGTAAATAGAACATTTTTTTCTAATCAAATAAACTTCTCATACTGTTAGTTTAACTACAAAATTTAAACAATAGGTTCTAGGCTTTTGAAGACCTTTCTATTCTTAATTACATGTCAAAGCGCATTATAATCCATATGTAAATAATTCCATTTGTCTTAATTAAGAACATTAATATGGCAACTTGGAAAAGGATTATAAGGGGTTCATTGGTGATTGAATCACTTTCATGCCATTCATTCTACGATAAATTATTAATTTTAATTAGATGAACCACAAAGTTTTCACAAGTTTAATGTTCATATGTTAATGATTTGACAAAAAAATTCAAAAAATCTTTGCAATTGTAAATTTGTTGCCCTTATAGCCACAAAAGTCATAGGGATCCAATTGTCACCTTTTGTGTGTTGGGTCATCTTGTTAAGGAATACAAGTTTGGTTTTTTTGGGAAACATGGAACTTGTTATGTGATTCAAAATCAAGTTTGCCGTTGAAGCTTTTGAACTTGGGTAGGAGTATTTTTTCATCATGTTGCTTATGATTTCTTAACATTTGTTAGTTTTCATCCAACAAAAGATGACTTGAAAAATCATTAAATGTTGGAATCACATTTCTTCTTCCAAGGGTTTGCACAAAAATACTAGCATAATTTGATAGGAAAGATGCCAACATTCATTCAATAATATCTTTATTTGGATCAATTTTTCTTAAGTGGGCAAGAATGTTTGTTATGTTGGAAATCTTCTTGAAAAACACAAACACCTACACATGCACACAATTGTTTTGTTTTATTTCCAAGTTCATTTTTTAAAAATATAACCAAATATTTCTAGGAGATCATAGATGCTAGCAAAGAAATTTATGATATCATCCTTCATTGAAAGGTCTATGATAATGTGAACATGATTCTTCAATAAGATTGATCATCTAGTTGCACTGCAAATGGCTTGAAATGTATATGTATTTACTCCTGCATTAGGAGTTGAAAATGTGCTTATGCTTGAGCTATTTGAAGTAAAGTTGGACTAACAAGGTCAACATATTGTCATAAGGCAAATCCATCCTTGGGGTGGTACCATTTAAAAGTCACCTACCAAAGTTTTAACCATTCCAATTTTGGGACAATGTAAGATCCATTTAAAGAAAGCTTTTCATTTCAATTTTTGTGTCAACAAATTACCCAAGTCATGTTAGATTTGAAGTTTCAATTGGATTTACAAAAAAGTAAATTTTAGTATTTCAAATGACTAATCAAGGCAAAAGTTTTTTAAAAATAACATTTGGGGTTCCTTTATTCAAGAACACAAAAGGAACATTTTTTTTCTTTCCTTGATACTTTTAATTTGTAGGAGGGCTTCAAATTAAATTAAATTTTTAAAAAAAAATAATGGATTGAGGCAACCAAACTTATTTGAAACTTATGATAAAAAGATCTTGAAAGGCCATTACATTCATGTTTACAAAATTATAATAATTATCATTTTTTTGTTTTAATCAACAATTTGGGCCATACCCTAGTGACTATAATTGATAAAATAATTAATTTTTTTCTAACAATGGTGTAACTTGACACTTAATGATAAGGGGTTGAAAATTTCAAAAACACATGTTAAAAACATTTTAGGAACACACATATCTTATATGTGTAATCTATATTGGCGTCTACAACTTTTCCATTGTGTATACATAGGTGAGGAACACAAAGCTCATGCAATGCAAATCAATAATAAAAATCACAATTTAAAAAGATTAAATTTCTTTAATTAAATTGAATTGGGCACATCTTTCTTTGAATTTTGGCGAGGCAATTCCTAATGGTACCACTCCAGGATGCGTGTGCCCCATATATTTTCATTATCAAAGAGTATTAAATAAAGTAATTAAATCAATAATATAATTAACTTGGTGCTAAAACTATTTTGTTAGATCAAAAAGTGGTGACTCCACTACTTACTTAACAATTTATGATTTACAATCTTGAAAAGGACGTCAAGCTTTCACTACAAATGTAACCTCCTAGTTAGATTAAAAAGAGATTTTAACAAAATGAGTATTTTACATGATATCAAGATTGTTATGTCCCTGATGAATTCAACTCTTAAATATTTGATTTTTTTGGAAAGTTCACAAGTTTAATGAACTTTGCTCTTTGTTTGTTGCAAATTGCTTACATGTACAACTATATTATGGTTCTTTAAAATGTTTGATGAGTTACATTTTGGGTTTTAAATAGATTAGACATATGCCACAGTTTTAATGAATTGATCCCAAAATTTTTGATGTAATTGAAAAATGTTAGGTCAATTATTTTTTCTTATTAATAATTCACAATTATATTCCAAGTTAAATCATTTATAGTCGATTTCATATTTTTCAATTATGACCTAATCTCCAATTAACCAACTTATAAATGTCAACAATTACAATGTTTGGTGTTTTAAACCTGAAAATATTATCATCCAATAATTGTTGTTAGGTGTGAATATATGAACCATTAATTTTTTTCATTTGTATATTTTTTTTTTTTGAGACATGTCATTTGGTTGGTTGCAGCATTTAGAATTTATTGTGCATATGTTTGGAATTATTTTCTAATTGTTATAACAATACATTTAGTTTTTAAAAAATGAGTGTTCATTTTGGTTGTATTGTCTATTACATTTTGAATTAGTTTATAAATTTTGAAAATGGTTGTACATTCATATGGTTTTACTTGGTTATACATTAAATGGAAAAACAAATTGTAAGCCCAAAGGTGGGGTCATCCACAACAAAATTTGGGAATGTTGACCACTAATGGGCTTTACCCATCATAAAGCACAAGGTGAAAATTATTGTGAACTTAAAACATACATATATTTTGAGGTGAAATGTTCTTATGTTTAACTCTTCAAAAATGAAAAGAATCTTACACCTATGAAGAATGGGAAGGGTTTTGCACCCATTTAAATAGATGTAGGAACCTAATTCCCATTCTTAAATAGTAGGTGTAATATGTAATGTTGGTATAATATATAAGGTCATTGATTGGTATTAACATTGGTATCAAATACCATACATGTATGGTATTCTGTCTAAATACCTAGTTTCATATTATAATAACTTGGTATTAAGGTTAGGAAAAAAAGAGGAAATAGCATACAAGTTTGGTATTAACTTTTGAGTTCCCCATTTTCATTTTTTATCACTTGGTGACACCAAATATTAATTCTATGTCATTTTTTGCTTTTGTGATTACATAATGTTCAAATTATGTGAAGCCATTTTTTACTTTGAAAATGTTTTAAATTCTTCAAATCCTTTTCGGCTTATGTATTTTTGAATCCTCCTTTTTCATTCTTAATCACTTAGTGTCCACTAGGTATTAATTTTATTTCATTTTTTGCATAATTTTGTGATCTACACAATATTCAAATTAACCTTTACCTCTTTTGATGTGATTCTTTTAATCACTATCGATAATGAATATATGCATTGAACCTATTGACCACAAAATTCAATCTACAATTTCGAAATTGGTTAAACTATCCCAAAATATATATATATATATTTTTTGAGACTTTTTAAAAATCTGAAATTAATTAAATGCATGTTGTTTTGATAATATTTTCAATATCCATATTAGCGAGTTCACATTTTTGTTTTTTGGTTATGAATCCTTGTTATTGTTGTCAAGATTGAAGAATTGTGATAAGGTGGAAATGTTAATCATTTGAATTGTGTGTGCAAATAGAAGTTTTTAGCATCTAGGTGTGGTATGTTAATGATGTAGAAAGTGGCAAGTGTGTTAGGTGAGTGTTATCTCCACCTAAACGACAATAAACTAGGAATAAAATAAGGCAATGGAAACATCCAAAATAAAATTCCTTGTGATTGTGAAGAATGTAGGAGAATAGGAAAGAGTTTTCAAAACTCCCAAGTGCATTTTCACTTTTGGGATTTTAAATTCATAGGTGTTTAACAAATTTGGGACAATGTTTGGAGGAACAAACCTTGTTCAAATGGAGTCAAAATCAAACTATTGAAAGGTTTAAAAAAATAAAAACACTAAAACGGGATTGCATTGAGGAAAAAATAAAACATAGTGCTTAAGTTGTGGTCAAGAAAATAATTAGAAATCAAATTGTCAAAATGATTCCCAACTAACATTTTCATGATTTTGGGATCAAATCACCTTCAAATCAAGAGATTTTTAGCTTGTTGGAAAGATCTTGATGAAATATAGTAGATATTGTGATTATACTTTCAAAATTGACATGTTTTGATAGGGTTATGATGCTCAATTTTTTTAAAACATGAACAATTCCAAAATACAATATAAGGAAGATGGTGGTTTTTTTTCCCAAGTCTAGGCTATGTGAACTTAAAATGAGTTTGAAACAAAAATCTGTGACTCAATTTGATCCTATTTACATTAACCATCACATTTTTTTGATTGTATAAGTGAATTGATCTAAAGGTGTTTCCAAGTGTCATTTCATCTTAATCCTATTTTGGAGTTTTCACACACCCCTTTTACATTAATGCATGGAACATGTTGTGGGGTTTTTTCTTTTTTCTCCATTTGGATACTTTGAGTCCTAGTGCATGGAACTTGTCGTGAATCCTTTTTTTAATTAGGATACCTTGAAATGAACATAGGGGCATGATAATGACAAAAGTTGGATGACCAACAAGGATTCTTGTCCACCTTTGGTATTAAAGTTTTGAGTTATTGATTTTTCTTTTTGGAGTTCGACATCTATTTGTTTAAAAAATGAATTTAAAGTTTACCTTTTGTTCTTTTTGTTCATTTCTTTTCAAAAAAAAAGAAAAGTTATGAAATGATTTTTGCCCCCCATGTAATAAAAAGATAGGTTAGGAAAAGGATTTAAGTTTTTTCACCTCTAGTTTTGTTAACAATAAGTTACCTTGAAGAACAAGGTGAAAAAAATTAATATAAAAAAAAGATGAATAAAATTTGAGAAAAAAATTATACATTAATATTAGTGATCATTTGCATATAGCAATTAGTATAACATTAAACATAACTAATGTTAATACCATTGCACAACCCATTCACAATGTTTGTGTTATATATGTCACATTGATATTTGTAAAAATTCTTAATATTTTTCAAATATTAGTTTGTTGAATTGATATTTCATTTTTCCTTGAACCTAGATGCCAAGACCAAAGTATTATACAAAATTCTTAATATCAAACCAACACAAGGAATGTCCCTTTTTTTTTCATAAGGTAACCCTCCAAATTCAATACAAAATTTCTCCAACTGCTTTAGGATGTGAAGAACTAATCATTTAGCAACCTAAGTGTTTGTGAATCACTTGCAAACTTTCTTAAATTATTATTTCAATAACTCAATGTTTATGTAGCACTTGAATACATTTCCTAATGAATGTGGAAGGCACCTTATTTGTCCCATTTTCACCCTCTTAAGGAATATGTGTAAGAACCCTTTCCCTAGTTTTAGGCTTTGTGATCTACTTATGTTTCAGTTGTTTAAGTCCATTTTAACATTTGGCTTGTGCTTGACAATATGGGTAAGAACATGCTCAATGCCAATAGTAAAATGGCTTTTAAAATATATTTTAGATGAAATATGACACCCAAATAATGTAAATTTACTTTGGGTTGATAAATATATGCATGCTAACAATTCCTTGTAACGATGGGCATAAAAAAAAAACGATTGTTCTCGAGTGATCAACCATAATGATTGGCCCAAGTGATAATGTTTAAATGGTCTATCATTTTATTCAATCCACTTTTCAAGTTTATATGTGAGGATGTGAGAGCAGTTAACGTTGGCCTTGGATATGCCAAATATTGATAGGGGCTCAATTATAGGGGGCTACTTTGCCGAGTCATATTGTAAAAAGCATCTCCATTCACACCCCGTTATTTGGGTTTCTATTAGTGTTTGCACATCCAACATAAGATGTTCATTATTCCCCCAATCCCAACCCGAAAACATGAAGGGAAAAAAAAAACAATATAAAACAAAAGGCCACACTAGCTTCACTGATGGCTTGCACAATACACTTCGGATGAAATAAGAATTTTCTATAAAATAAAATAAAATAAAATAATATGTTGATTTGGGCAAAATACATGTCATGTGGGCTAGTAAATTTGCACATAATTTGTCACTGCTTGTGTAAGGCATTGCATAGTAAAATTGATTACTCTTATTGATTGGCTATTATCATTGACCAAAGTGGTTGAATTATGATAATCTCGTGCTATACTTTCTCATTCTCTGTGTTTAAAGGTGAGGCTTGATTAACAATTGTACACCACAATGGATATAACAAACATTGTTAGAAAGCCTTAGAGCATCTCCTGGTGCTTAGTGTGTGACCTACGGAGTAAAATTGGATGAAAAAAAGTCAAAACATGGCGGTTTGGCTGAAGTTTAGCCTAATACAGTTATCTGTAAAGTAACCGTGACTTCACTGTGTCTTTAGGCCTCCTTTCACTCCCAATCTCCACTTTCAGTGGTATCCGCAAAGTAAGGAATTAAAAAAAAAATCTCAGTATGAAATGCTGAAATTCAGCATTTAGTGCACAAGGTTTGAAGTACAGGTAGGAGGAGCATTGGATGCGCTCAGGAAAAACGAAAGACAAGACGAAACTCAGTTTAGCACAAAAATTGATGGTTTTTTTGAATTTCAGGCTCCCCCCTTGAATGCTAATGTACTTTTTTTGCAGGTTCTTTTTTGAATCTCACCCTGTGTATGACCAAACTGAGGGTTCTGGTGCTGTGTTTTCCTTACTTTAGGGATAACTCTAATATAATTGCACAACAATTTGCGGTG
>Ga0209611_10006727_pt1 | contig 18685 bp, 13 predicted proteins | sample S1TSphgellanicum_3_FD_187693 | JGI IMG/M metagenome (GOLD analysis project Ga0209611, IMG submission 187693) | Host-associated microbial communities from peat moss isolated from Minnesota, USA - S1T2_Fc - Sphagnum magellanicum MG (SPAdes) (version 2) | ecosystem: Host-associated > Plants > Peat... | reverse complement strand
TGTCTTTTTCTTATTTTTTCAATGCTTTTAGTTTTGGTGCAGAAAACGAGGATTTATTTTTTGTTACGCATGGCATCATATCATTATTACCCATGGTCCGAACTCATTTGTATCAAGGTTAATTCAACATGTTATATTATTGACATATGAGAATGTGTTGTTTAATTAGGCTTCATGTGAATATGTTGACATTGTTCAAAAGATTGTTAACAAAAAGAATAGATGCCAAGGCAAAACATAAGAATGGGAAAATGCACATGGAAACAACCGTAATGGAATCATTTCAATATTATTCATGGCATTCAATTTTGTTTTTTACGTTTTGTTTCATTGATTATAATTTGTGTCATTTTTTATAATTATGTACATATCATGTGAGAGTTATACATACAAAGGGTGGAAGGAGCAAATGTTAAAGCACCTTGTGAATTTAATAATGATCCAATAAAAAACATCTTTTGAATGTAAAATAAAAATGGAAGTTGACTATCAAATCAAAAATATTAAAATCTTTTGACTTAGAAATTGGTTCCATTTCCAAAGCTCTTACCATATGTAATAGCAATCCAATAATGAAATAGGGTCATTTGTTCAAAATTTATTGGAATATTGAGCAAGTGCCTTATCCCCATGCCCATGAACAATCATCTCGATCAATGTCCTTGGAAATTAACCAAGCCCAACAACCATTTTGTTTTTCTCTTGGAACCTTGGTAATGAATTTTGCAATGATCCATTTTATTATGAATGATGCACAACAACTCCTCTCATTGAATGGATTTTGCTTTTCAACTAGGAGAAAATGATTTAGATGACTATTGGTGTTTCTTATGTTTTTTGAGTTTCAATTTGTGTTCCTTGTCGTTAACATTGTTTTCTTCAACTTTGGAATTTTTTTTTTTCAAGGACTCTTAAACTATGCATTTGAAAAAGGTTGAACCTTTTTTTTAGACATCCACATAGCCATCCACATTGAGATGACATTTCCTTTTCAATAAACTCACAACATATTAAGAGATTTGATCAATATTTTAGTTCCTTGTTCATATATCACAAATATATGATAATGAAAATTGTTAGAACTAATTTGATATCATCTTATATTTACATAATTATAAATTAACATGAAAAGTATACACATGTGTGAGATTTGGCATACATCATTGTTTTATTCTTGAATATTTTTTGATGTGTTCAAAATTAAAAGGTGAATGTTTGTCAACCATCCCCAATTTCGTTCATTTCATGTTGCATTATATCAACAAATTACTCAATGAGTGATTGAACATTGGATTCCAATTGCTTAATTGCATAATGTTGTTTCTTCATCCAATGTTGCGTTGTGGCTTATGTCTACAACCATGTTACTTTTCTTGCTTATATGCCAGGTAAATAAATTGTGCCAACCCAACAATAATGTACTAAAAATTTCATGAATATCCTTTCCTTGTATTCTAATGACCATTCATCTTTTTTATTTTTTGTTCATGCAATATGTTTGGAACATCCTAGATATAGGATATTTTATTTCCAAATAACAAGTCCGAAAATATTGTTTGATGATACATGTTTCATCAAAAAGAAAATGCTAGTTTTGATTGATAGAGCAACCTATGCATACGCTCACATTACACTTGGCTCATCATACAAAGGTTTTTCAATCTTTGAAACAAAACAATCCACATTTGAGTTTTTATGCATTCTCTTAACAATCGTGTATTAATTTTTTTCCTTACACCAATTTTTTTTTCTTCCTCATCTTCCAACATGTCATGTTAATAATAGGACGCAAACAATGACCAAAGATAACGTCCATCAAAAATTGTTTGAGTCAATGTTTATATATCCAAATGGACATAATTTGTGATTTGGTAGTTCCATATATTGTTACTTTGACATAATTTTCATTAAGATTCTCATCAAGAACAAGTTCCTTAAGGCCACATGCAATCATCCACCCTTTAGCAATTGTAATTCCATTGATTCAAAATGTCACATTTCCTTCCACACCTCCGCCTCCTTCCAATTCCAAGAACCTTGGCATCATGTACGTGACTTTTTAACCTATGCAAATGAAATAATTCAATTTGCAAAGGACCATCCTTGTAACCAAAGGAGTGATTTTGAATGTCATCATTGGCCTTGTTGAAAAGTGCATCGAATGATTCATCATTGTACATGTTAAGGTTTCAACCCCATGCATCATGGCATCCTTCATAACATGACTTGACATTAAACCCTGGACATTGGATTCTCTAACATTAAGCAAAATGTCTTTTATTGGCCAAAAGCCCCACATAGTCTAAGCTTTTTAAAACATTGCGCAACAGGATCCAAGAAAACAATTTAACTTGTTCAAAGACCTTCATAATAAGTTTAAAATCATAATAATTTTATTATGTCCAACACTTGATTCAATTTGCATTTTTTTGTGAGCTGGAGGCAATTGGGCAAATGGCCCATTTTTGTCACCTTTGTTATGAAGCAAAGAAAATGAATAAAACTCAAATTTTATTGGATAAAATATCTACACTTTCATGGTTACAAACATCATGAAATTTCAATATGTCATAAATATCATTCATGAAATATTGTTGACATTTTTATTTCATTCATAAAAGCTTATCTAAACTTCGTTCTTAAAGTTTCATCTACATGTTATGTTAGTTTTTTGTGTTAGTCATGTTGGTTTAAAGATTCCATTGTTGTTTAATGCTTATATATATATATATATATATCATCGCAATTTTGGGGTTAGGGGTAAAAATTAGTCATGTGTCGAAGGAACATGACATAATAGGTGGCATGAGTTTTGCTAGTCACAAAATGTCACTAGATTTGTTTATAGTCCTACCTAATCCCATGGTTTCATGTTACAAATCATGGTTGATATTTGGATAACTTTCATTGATGGAATAAAATTTTATGGATGATCTTCATTTCATCATGAAAATTCATCAGATTTTATCCATGAATGTTCATCCATAAGACTAATTATTAGTCTATTTTACCAAGTTCACTTTAGTTTCTTCCCAATTCCATCACTATAAGAATCCACGATTCATTTGATGAGGAAAACTAGTTAACAACGACAAAAAGTGACAAAATCCAACCCGACCAAGCAATCATTTTGGTCAAATCATGTTGAACATATATATTTTGACCCTTGGTTTTTTTTACTAATAAAATTGGTGGATCTTTGACTAGTAAAATGAGACAATACTATTTGGGCAACCCGAAAAAAATTTAAACACTTTTATTAAAAAATGAATGACCAAAATAATAAGAATAATATTTTTACAAATAATTATTTTCCTAATTAATTGATTACTTTCGATTCATTCATTCATTAATTGACCTATCTAAAATAATAATAAAATTAATTCATAAAATTATATATATACACACCCTACCTTACCCTGACCTAGCATGCACCTATGTGTTATAATGTGTGGTATAAGTTTAGAATTAGAATTGAACCTTGATTTCCATGGTCGAATGCCAATGTTTTTGACACCAACACCACATGTTTTTGTGACATAATGTTTCAAATAATAATTATAACATGATTCTTCCAAATCATTTAATAAGTTTAACTTTTGATATGCAATGTTGTTTCTTTTTCTTCCCTACCTACTTACATACCTACCACTTACCAACCACCTCCCTACATATTAGTAATTAAACATTTTTTTACAAAAATCATCAAGGAAAAATATTTCAGCATGATTTCATTTCAATTTATACTTCATTTGAATTTGAAATAAGTTTAATTTTTTATTTAATTTTAATTTTATGTTTCATCTTAATTTCATTTAATTTCAATATTTAAAAATATATTTTTTACTCACTACCTACATGCAACTTATTTAGTTTCTTACAAACTACCTACCTTTCTTTGACTTACAACATACCTATGTACAACCTACCTTCCTACCTATCAAAAACTCAAATAATATACATGGAATTGATTTGAAACTATATAACTATTCCTTCCTATTTAGCTACTTACAACACACCTACTTGTTATGTATTTGCATACTTGGGTCTATTCTAGGTTGGGGTACCAGAAAAAGGAAAAAAACCCCTAGGACTTTCTTAGGGCCACCTTTTACAAATTACAAATTCGTGAAACCAATGTAAGTGAAAAAAATTGGATAGTTGAAAATAAGATAATTCATGTGATGGTGGTGATTTTTCACAAACATACATAATTGTGCATGAATACTTTAGTTTATAAGCAAAAATGTAAAAAATGCCAAAATGGGCTTCTAAAATCAACTAAACATGGTTTTTCACATGATTATTTCTTGCACATGTGACCTCCATCTAGAGTTTAAAATTAAAAACCTAATGAATGTAAATAAATATGCAAATGATTGAATAAAATAATCATTTCCCTTGCAACCCATTACTTCAAAATTTGAAGACTTTGAAATTTCTGTATGATTTATTTGTTCATCAAATTGATTTAATGAACATGTAGTTGCAAAAAGGGAAAAGAAAATTTCTTGTAAATTTTGTTTGAAATCAATTGCATTATTTTATGCATTATTTTTAGCACTTTGAAAAACAAATTGTAATTAGGATAGTAAAGGACTCAAAAGGACTTTTATACAACATCCAATGATTATTAAAGGTTTAAAAAGGTTGTTGTTTTAATCTTTCAATTTTAGGATCACAACAATAAACCATAGCTTTAACATATTAAAACACTACAAAAATCTAAACTTGTTATTTTTAATCTTTTTTTAGTGTGTCAATTTTTTTTAATAATAAAATCCTTATGGGCGAAGGAACACTCATCCCTAACTTTTCTCGTTCAAGAACCCCAACCTTGAATGAACCCACTTACTACTAGGTTCTTATTTACTTACCTACCTAGTTATATAAATAGTTGCAACCTAATTTGTCTTACCTTCTGGATATTTGAATTTTATATTTTACAATCAATTAAAAAAATTGATTTCCCAAAATTATATTCATAATTGATTTACTTACCTACCCATTTTACTTTACATAAACCCTTACTAATAGTTAATGACCATGTACCTTACATGGATCACTTTAATTAACTAGTTATATACCCTTCCTTGTTATATTTATCTAGTTCTTTTACTTGCTTTAATAATTAATGCAAGATAATAATAATATATTAGTTTACCTATCCATGTTATCTATCTAGTAGTTACATTATCCTACTTTAAGTTTAATTAGATCTTTTCAAATAATTAATGAATAAACTCTTTATTTATTTATTTACCTACCCTACCTTAACTTAACTTAACTTACTTAACTAAGTACCCAATTTTATTGGGATTGACATGGTTCTACTTATCTTCCCTAGCTATATAATTCTCTTTCCCTATTTATACATAGCTACCTATTGTATTTGATTTAAATATTAATGAAAAATATTACTTATTTATTTTCCTAGCAAGATTATCTAAATATTGATTAGCCTACCCTATTTAAATTTAATCAAAAACCTACTCAAATAATTAATGCATAAAATATTATTTATTTATTTATTTACATACACTACCTTACTTTGACAAAGTTAATAATGACTTATCCTACCTAAAAAACTAGTTATCCTTCCAAACTCTACCTAATTACTTACTTTACTTGCATGAATAATCAATGAAAAAATATTAATTAATTAATTATCGACCTAACCCTTTACCTAAGTAGTAATTACCCTACCTTAATTAAGTATAATAAACCTACCCTAATAATTAAAGTATAAAGTAATAATTATTTATTTATTTACCTATGGATGTACCTTACTTACTACCTACTTATGTAATTATTTGTTTCCAAATTTTGTGATTGCATATCTCATTTGACTACATGTTATTTTAATTAAATGTTTCATTTTATTACACCCATGTCTTTGTTTACTAGAGATGTCCATTTTGATTAAATGTCACATTGACTGAGTAGGTCAAAAGATCATTTTAGTCAATTTAACTAGTTCCAAAAAACATGTTGCTTCAATTATTAAGGGCCTTTAGTCAAATTTGCCAAAATTTTAATCAAAACGGACATGTTAATCAAATTGAACAACTTGAAAAGCCATGAATTCTTATAGTGCACTTTGCCAGCTTGCAAAGTCTAGGTTGTTATTTTGTTAATTTTTCCAAATTGGTTTTACCAATTGCCAAATCCACTTTACCAAATTGCAAAATCAATAATGCTCAATTGCCAAGTCCATGTTGTTAAATCAATATTCCCAAGTTGTTGATTGCACATCCTTAAAGGAATGTTGCCATGTCCAAATTAATATTGTAGGGGTATATCATTTACCCATATATACCCACATTTGATAAGGTATGGGTCAAGGTATATTATTTATCATACCATGTTTTTTCAAAATCAATATACCTTATCAAATGCATACCCAAAGGTATATAAAATTGGAGAAAATACCTAGTTCATAACCTTGGATATATTTTTTAAATACCCATACTTGAAACCGTGTATGTTGTCAAAAATCTAGTAAATCTTGTTAGTGTAAGTTTCACCTAAACCTTAAAATTGTTGCTGTTGTGATGGGTGATCATTATCCAATATTGTAAAAAAATGTGTCTCTTGATGACTTTGGGGAGGTTGAAACAAATTTCTTGGATCGTATTGAAGAGGAGTTTGAAAACCAATTATTTCATTATGTTGAATTCATTGACATTGCATATTTTGATTTTTATATATTTTTTATGTTTAATAAGCAAGTTGCATGTTGTCAATTTGATTTCAATGGTTTTTCATTTTATGTATGTTTAAAAATAAAAAATGAAATATTTTAATACAATTTTACTATTGTAATTTGACATCACATTTATGCTTGTCCAATTAGATTTAGGCTTATGAAAGTTGTTCAAATAAATTCCAGAATGTGAAAAAAAATTTTCATTTTTTATTAAATAAAATAAAAGTATTTGCCCTTTTAAAACCTTTTTAAAACCCTAACCAAGGGTATATGATAATTGATATCAAGGTGCTTCCCCTCCACCCAATTTTTAAAAAAACATTATATGGATTTTACTCCAAATGGAAAAAAAATCATAATATACCTTTACTCAATGGGTAAATAAATTGAAAATGTATATATACCCTTATTTTAGGATATATCAAAACATATATATAAACACAAAATTGGTCCAAAAGAAAATTTTAGATTGCCGAAATGAGCTTCAAAATGCCCCAAAAAAAAAGGTTTTAAGATAGTCAATGTTTTTTTCTTGATCTATTGAAACTTTTATCCCCACAAAATTGAACTTGCCTTTCATTTTATTTCTTTCATAGGTTGCTTAAGTGGCCATGTCCCTTTTACTTCTTTCAGAAAAAATTCTCTTTTATTTCTTCTAACTTGATAGCTTTTTAAAGCTTGAAAGGAGCCCTTGCAAAATTCAAACTACCTTCTAACATATTGAGAGCAAATTGAAAGGCTTAGAATTTATATTTCATGTTTTCTTTCGATACCTTTTTAGGAATGATGAGAATTTGAAATTATATATGTACTTTGTGAAAAACTAAAACACCTTGAAAATAAATAATTAGTAAAAAAACACCATTGTCATTTATGATAATAGGTTGTTTAAAAAATGCTAATTAAGGTGCCTAAGATTGAATTTTAATTTGTTTCAAAAACCCATTGTCATCAATGACATTAGGTAATTTAAAGATATTTAAAGAATTCAAAATTCATCATTGTTAACAACATTGATTAGATTTGAAAAAAGTTGTGGCACCTTTGGAAAAGGAAAACAAAAACCCACTATCGTCAATGACATTTGGTCAATTTGCTCAAATAATAATAATAAATAAACAAAGAAATGACTAAGGGGTGGATGTTAGCATAATAATAATAATATAATTAAAACATATTGAAAATAATGGCATCTAAAACCATAACCATCAAATACATTTATAATGGAAGGTACATGATATTATTCAACAAATCATATATCATATAGAATTAGATTGTGTTTCATCAAGTTTTAATTTATTAAAATTATGGGGAAAAAAAATAATAATAATGGTTTAATGATAAAATTAAACATTCATCCATAATTTTGATGGAAGTTCTATTTATGAAAAACATGTAAATTCAAAAAAAAATCCATATATTAGATGAATGAAAACATCTTTCATTTATAATGGGGATGAATGCTTACATTCACCCCCATGTCATTAATAGAAATCGTGTCCACGGAAATTAGACCAACATGCAATTAAATTGTCATGAAAACTACCATGCAACTAGGGTACAACTACACTATAGAAATAAGATGAATTAATAATTAAAATGCCACGTTAGAATATTTCATAGTTGTAATTTAGTTGCACATTAGTTGCAACTTGGATTCTATATGGGTGTATGTACACAAAATATATACAATGATAATCAACCGTAGTTTGACCATGATCACAAGTTGAAACAAAGTGGTTAATTTCAATTGTGTTACAAATGGTGTAACTTGAATGTTAAGTGAACAACTATTTTGTAATTAACATTCGACGTTGATATGTATGATCATGCCACGTGTACGGTTAGGTAAAGGTCCATAACATCTAGAACCTAGAACTTGTTTGTAATTAAAAGTCAATTAAATTGGCTAGTTTTACAACTCAGTTACAATTAAATGTGTCAATATGGTTTCATTACATAATTACTACTTGTCCACTATTTTGGAATTAGAGTGTTCAATTCATCTATAATTAGTTGTCAACTATGTGCCAACTCATATTATTAAAAAAAAATACAAATTGTGCAGTTCATTGAAGGTGTAAATGTAGGCCTTTAATTGGATTGGAATGATGTATTAAAATGTTTACAAGTATGTGCATATAGATATCATTGCTTATACATTTCAAACTTTTTTAGACTAGATTATTAAATGCTTCATTGATACAAGCCGATTCCTTTATTGAATTAATTAATTAAAATAATTCATTTTCATAAATATCTAAATAACTAAAATATAAATAATGCAATAAATATTATAATTCTATTTTTTGTGATTGATGTTCGATTATTGTGTTAATAATATTTCACTGCATTGGAATTCACAATATCATGTTGGTATACATGCATATCAAACCATAAAATTTCATGAAAGCTGAAAATTTAATTTTGAATTGAAATTAAAAGCAACATGTACATTTTATCAAACATTCAATAAGGGTGTACATATGAATATGTTTTTATATACCTCAATGTCTTTTATTCAAATTCGTGTTTATTATTTAATATTTCAAAATGAATTATTTGTTACTAATTTTTACATTAGTAATTAATATGTAATATAACTAATTACCATGAACTAATTAAGTAAACTAAATAATAAATTATTCATATGAATTCATTAATCAAATTTGATTAATTAGTATTTGATTAATTCAGATAATAAATAAATAATTATCTAATAACTAATTACTTAAACTTAGTAACTAATTATATAAATTTAATCAATTAATTCAAATAATTTTAGATAACAAACTTTGTTAATGAAGGTGAGTAATTATTGAATTTTATTTGAATTCAAATCATCAATTGTCAACATAATTAATTATCTAATAGTTATCTAAATAATTAATCATCTAATATTTAATTTGATAATTAATTATTTGAATCAATCAACTAACTAATTATCTGAATCATACTAATTAATTCACATATTCCAGATAATTATGTCAGATGATTTAGTTATAAATTTCAAATTAATTACAAAATTAAAATAAAACAAAAAGCATGTGGGAATTATTTTTTTGTAGTTACAACTCAATTGCAACTACGATGCCACTAAAAGATTTAACCAATATGTTTTGTCTTCAAAATTTCATTTCACAAATTATATAAAGGAGGTGTCTCATCTTGCATTCTCACAATAAAATACATGTGCCATGTTGAGATGAGTTCGTAAGAGATTAACACTAAAAGCAAAACACATAACAAATTAAAAAACTTATGTGGCTACTTTTTAATGCACCTACTCTTTTAGTGTTCTACCTTCCTACCTACCTACTTGTTTGCTTAAATAAATAGGTGTTATTTTTGTACCTACTTAAATAGTAAATAAATAGTTAGATAAATAGGTAGATAGTAGGTAGGTTGGAGCTATATCAACTTACCTACCTATGGCTATGTACCAACCTACCTAGGTATATATATATATATATATATATATATATATATATAATTCAATTAATATGCTACATAACAAAGTTTGATTGTGCCACGTGTCATAATCCAAGACCATCTAAAATGAATAATCATAATGGATGATGGATATAGTTGTAAAACAAACTTTAAAAGACTAGATTTCATTTTTTCTCTAGGAATTTGCATTGAAAGCACCCGTATGGCAGACATTTTGATACTTGCAAAAATGATGGTTTAAGGTTCCCCCATTTAACATTTTTATGTAATATTATTTACTTGGCTAAATTGCGAAATTGATTTTGCATTTTCAGCAAGTGCACCTTGTCAAATTACCAAATTGACATCCATTTCATAAGTTTGCCAAGTCCAATTTGCTTTAAGACATTAGGTTCACCAAATTGTCAACCACACACATTGCCAAGTTGCCAACTCCATGTCACCAATGCTACATTGCCAACTTGTCAAGCCTATTGAACTATCCAAAATGCTTTGAAATGTTACAAGTTGCCCAATTTTGCTTGAATTTTTTTTTGGGGGCCAAATCTTGCCCCAAAAAGTAAGACAACCCAATTTTCACACATTGCCAAAGGACTCAAGACTTTGTTTGTTTCTATTAATTTTGTTTTATTTTGTTTCATTCATGAGGGCCCATCCAAACTTCATTCATAAAATTCCATCTACCAAAATTCATAACAAGATTATTTGCTTTATGTTAGTTATTTCTTTTGTTAGTTATGTTGGTCTCAAGGCTCCATGATTGTTTAATGCAATTGCATATCTAATGTCATTGCAATTTTGGGGTGGAAGTAAACGTCATGTGACATGTGACAAGGTAACATGTAATAGGTGACATGATTTTTACTGTTCACAAATTTTGTGACTAGATTATATGACAATCCTACATAATCCCATGTTCCCATATTACAAATCATGGATGATATTTGGATGAACTTTTATGTATGGAATAAAATTTCAAATAAAATTTCATGGATAATGCTTATTTCATGCTGAATATGTATGAAATTTTATCCATGATAATTCATCCATTGAAGATTCATGAATGATATCTCATGGATGCTCATCCATAAAATATGAATATTGTTTGCTCAACGACTTTGTAAGTTCACTTTACCTACTTCCCAATTCCACTTTGCCAAATGTTGAAGTCCAGGTTACTATTTGGCTATTTTGTAAAATCGACTTTTCCTGGCTGTCAAGTCCACTTTGCCAAATCACAGAGTCAACAGTGCCCAATTGTCAAGTCCATGGTGCCAAGTCAGCATTCCTAACCTACCAATTCCACACGACCAAGGCAATATTGCCAAATTGTCAAGTCCAAATTTGTTTTGTGAACTGCCCACAACATAAAAAATTTCTGGGCTGTCCAATGTCTAAATTTTTTCAGGTCTGCTGAAACTTCTGCCCAAAAAAATCAGACCCTTTCAAGAAACTACCTTCTAAATTAAATTTTAACATATTGAGAGCAAATTGAAAGGTTTTGAGTTCACACTTCATATTTTCTTTACATCCATTTTTATGAATGATGTGGATTTATAAAGCCATCTTAATGGAACAGAAATTCATCCATGAAAGATGAAATTCATTTAAAAAATATCACTTATAAATTTATTCCATCCATGAAGTATAGTTCATTTAGAAAAAAAAATTGGCATGAAAAGTCAATTCTTCCTTGTGGTGCATTCAATAACTCTTTTTATTTTTGTCATTCCTATATACATATACTAACTTGGTCATCATTGTTTTTTAAAAAATAATCTCATTAAGAATTGTAATAGTGTAAGGTAAAACTGTCCATCACCGAATATGTACTTATCATTAAATATTGTCCAATATTTTCCTCATTCTTTAACCAAATTGAGCAATTTTTGTGTCATTGGACCTGCAAATTGTAGGGTTACAAATGTTCTTTGAGTGTTAAAAATAAAGGAGCAATGCAGAAAACACAGGAAGAGGATGAACAATAGTTTGAAAAAAATATTTTTAGACCCCTCTTTAGTTTCAGCCCCCTATCTTCCTCATTTTTCTTCTGTTTTGAGGGATTTAAAACATATGGGTGCATCAACTAGGGATTTCCAAAGTTCTTTGTATTCTGGAGGCAAAGATGCAACAATCCAAAAATTTAAGCTCAAAATCCTAATTTGTTTTAATTGACCCATCATTAGACATTGAACCTCCTTACACCAAACACCCCCATATCATCCCCATTCTTTTATGGAATTAAACAATCTTTATAAGGTTGGAAGTGCTAGGTGGAGGGTTACAAATGGTCTTTGAAATTCAGAAGCAGAAAAACAATGTTTGAGGATTCAACCTCCTTTGAGTTCTTAAGTGTTCGCTTACCAGCCTATCTATCCTAGTACCTGAGCTAGTTTGACATTAACAGAATTATTTATGAAATTTTTGGTAAGTATCCAATACTTGGTGGGTGCTTTGTTTGGTGGAGTTTGCCAGGGTCCTACAAACCCTAGTTAAGATGTTGAAAGTCTATTTGAAACCTGGGTGCGGATAAGTTCTAGAGACATGTCCCATAGACATGTTTTCTTCAGTCTAATTTCCCTATATGGTTATATCAATCTGACGACAATCATTCATGTGTACAACAATGGTCACACCTGATGCTCCCCAAACTTTTGGTTGGTTTTAGTAGAGTGTAGCAGATGATGCGATAGTGGCATTGCTGAATGGAGGTCACAACAGCTTTGAGGATAGATCTCTCACGCCAACAAGAAGATAATGCACCAATCTTGCACAACAATTTTTTTTGCTTCGAAATTTTGCCACCACATTAAAAAGTTTTTGAGGTTTTGACCATCACAAGGTTTCTTTTGAAATCATTTGAATTTCTTTACCAAAGACGTAGGCTAGGTTTTTGGGACTAGGTAGGCTAGGGTTTTTGGGACTAGGTCTGCCAAATTTAAAGTGAACCCTCTTCAAGGTTGTCAAATAGCAACAAGATTATAATTTTTCTTTATTTGTCCTATAGTCAAATTTGACTAGATCCTCTTGAGAGTGTGGCTACACCACAGAAGTGAAAAGAAATCGTTGATAGTCCATTATTGCCTATACTCCATAAACCCTAAACCAAGAAATTAGTTTTCAAAAATATTTTTAAAAATGGTACAAAAATGTGATAGGTCTAAACGTTCTTAGAAGTGTGCATGAAAAGAATGGGTGCCAATGCATGTTGATAAAAAATGATTGAAAGTGGATGATCTTCATCATTGTTAAAATGTGAAAAAATTGTTACATCTTTTAATCCAATATCAGACAATATAAAATTGAATGTCAAATTAAATTTCTGAAAATTAATTAAATATTCGAAAATATAAATACCAATCTTGTGACCTATAAATTAGGTATTTGCATTACAAAATCCCCCTACCAAACAGAACGAACCATCTGCTTCCGCTGCCGCTCCTGCTTTTGAGAGTTAGTGCCTCGAGCCATCCCTGTAAGCTGCCGGGGGTTCTGGAGGGTTTTACGGGCGTTGTAAGCGGACCGATGTTCAATCTGGAATTGTCCCGCCCACAAGTGCGCAAGTGGTGGTGTGGGTGAGAGATTGCATTTGGGTCGACTTGGGACGCTCGAGAGGGAATTGCATTTGGGTCTACTTGGGATGCTCTTCGATTGTGAGCAGCGACAGAATTGCCAAGGGTTTTTGCCAAAGCAAAAAATTCTTCATCATCATATGTGCAGCGAGTGCAATTGCCATGTGCAAGGTCTAAGTCTGTTCTAGATCACAAACGCAGCAGCTCCACCACCACATGGAGAGTTGGACGAGGAGGATCTTGTTGCTACGTGTCCGTGTGCACCCGCAATTTCACTTTACACATCAAAGCTTTCGAAGTACACCGCTCTTCATTCCAGACTGCCCCGAATAGAAACAAAGGCGGCACTCAGAGATCACGGCAATTGTAAGATTTCCTGTGTTGTTTCTTTAAATATACCGCCTTCTTCTCACAAGACGTGTGTTTGGTTTCTTGAACAATCTTGACGTGATTTGATTACAGTGATATCGTCCCAGTCAAATCGACAGGCTGGATACAATCTGTGCAAAATGCAATACCTCATCCTGGCTTCTATGTGATCAGAGTTCACCATTTGACAGGTAGTTTTTCTGCAGTCCCTGGAGGTTACACAGAGAAACTGTGGCTGGAGTTCTTTAGGGATCCTTTGCAATGTTGGGATCATAGATCAGAGAAGGTAAGTGAACATCAAACCTGTCAGAGTTCATATGTCAATGGAGCCATACCTCTCGTTGGTGTCAATCTTTTTTCTCTCTGTTGGTAGTTGCTATCCTGCCCTGGTCTAAACTGCGCAGAATTTCTTTTCAGGTCCTTTGCACTGGTGGAGTGGTAGTTGTAGGCTGGAGAAAGTAGGTCAATGCAACATGCTGATGGAGAAGGTCACTGCAGCTTTCTCTGTTCTTATGATACCATTTATTCCCGGGATGTGGAGAAGAAATGGCCGATCAGCTTGATCTGGATTTCTGGTTGTTGACAAATGAAAGGTATCCAGATTTCAAACACAAGAACACATGGGAAGCACTTTGGGCAGAGGACCAATGAAACTCACCATGGGTGGCAGCAGAGATAACTGCAAAGGCACCAGGTATAGTGCAATTCAACGTATTTGCATGCAATCAGAAGCTTACAAAACATGTGAAGGATGGGCAACTTGCGAGGGTGATGCAGCTTTTCCAAGAAATGCGACAAGGAGTGAGTCCAAACAAATTCACTTTTATTCAAGTGATTAAGGTATGTGGTCCTTTACGAACACTTGAAGATGGCAGGCTTGTTCATAAACAGCTCATTCAAACTGGTTGTGAGTCTGATGGCTTTGTGGGGAGTAGCTTATTGGACAGGTATGCAAAATGTGGGAGCATTGAGGATGCTTGGAGAGTGTTCAACAAGATGCCATCTCAAAATGTGGTCACTTGGAGCACCATGATATTGAGACATGTGAAATGTGGGCAAGGGCAGAAGGCACTTGGACTCTTTCAACAAATGCAACAGGAAGGTGTGCAACCAGACTCTGTTACTTTTGTGGTGGGTGTTGAAAGCATGTGCCAGCATGGTTGCAATTGAAGAGGGTAGGTGTGTTCATCAGGACATCATTCAAAGTGGTTTGGAATCTGATGTCTTTGTGGGGAGGAGCTTAGTTAACATGTATGCAAAGTGTGGGAGCATGGAGGATGCTTGGAGAGTGTTCAACAAGATGCCATCTCAAACTGTGGTCACTTGGAATGCCATACTTGGAGGATGTGCCATGAATGGGCATGGTAAGGAAGCTCTTAAATATTTTGAACAGATGTGCGCAGAAGGTGTACAACCAGATGATACCACTTTTATTTGTCTTCTGTCACCTTGTCGTCATGCAGGTTTGGTTGATGAAGGCATGCACTGTTACCCTTCAATGGTCACTGACTATATGGTTTCTGCAAAGTTGGAACATTACACCTGCATGGTGGACCTTCTTGGCCATGCTGGCTATCTACAGGAGGTAGAAAATATGGTCATGGCAATGTGCTGGAAACCACATGTGGGTGCATGGATGGCTTTACTTGGTGCTTGCAGAATTCATGGTAATGTGGAGATGGCAGAACGTGTTGCCAGACGAATTCTTGAAATGGAACCTGACAATGTTGCTGATTATGGGCTGCTGTCAAACATCTATGCTGCTGGTGGCAACCGGCATCTCTGTGAGAATGTTAAATTAGAGCGAGGAAAAATGTGGGATGAAATAGCCGGGTCACCCCTGGATTGAAGTGAACAATGAGGTGCATATGTTTGTTGTAAAGGATCAAGGCCACTGCCAGATTATTGAATTCATGCAGATCTGCAGAGGTTGTCAGGGCTCATGCACGATGAGGGATATGTCCCTTGTACAAGATTCATTCGGCATGTTGTGGAAGAAGAAGAATTGGTTTTTCAGTTGTGTCACCATAGTGAGAAACTGGCTATTGGACTTGGGCTCATCAACACAGCTCCTAGTAGTCCTCTCCAAATAAAAAGAATCTGTGGGTTTTTTAAGATTGCCACACCTCCAAGAAGTTCACCTCAAAAATATTGAGGGATGAGGGAATCACTTTGATCACTTTGAAGATGCTATTTGTTCGTGTATGGACTACTGGTAATGCCAGTAATCAGTCTTGTCAATCACTGTGTCAAGTTCATTTTGTTTTGAGTAGCATGTCTAGTAGTCTGATGTCTTTATGGGGAATAGCTTGTTTGACATGTATGTGAAATGTGGGGGCAGAAGGCACTGAAACTATTTCAATAAATGCAACAGGAAGGTGTGTGACCATTTTGTGGGATTGCTGAATACATGTGCCAGTGTTGTTGCACTTGAAGTGGGCAGGTGGGCTCATGATCAGATCTTTCAATGTGGATGGGATTGAGGTGCCTTAGTGGGCAGTAGCTTGGTTGACATGTATGCAAAATGTGGGAATTTTCGAGCATGCTTGGAGATTCTTCAACGAGATGGCAGCTCCAGATGTGGTCACTTGGAATGGCATGATTGGGAAATGTGCAATGGGTGTCCAGATGATGAAAGTGCTTCAACACACCACCTCATCTACACAAATAGGTAGCTAGCATTCTCCTCTTACTGAAAGGTCTACCAACAAGATCATTGATTCCCTGTGCCAAGAGAACAATAATGTCCCATGACTACCTTAATCCGTGAGGTCAAGGATTCAGTGAATAGTGAAAAGGCAACCTAGGACGCAGGTGCCATTTGCCTGGAGGGTTATTCCATTCCTGGTTTATCTGTAGGCAGGTCGCTAAGTCATCAAGATGAAAGTGTCAGTTGAGAACACAAAACTTGCACTTGACTTGAAATTGAGAAACAACAGAATCAGATTTGCTTTTCAAGATTGGGCAAAGATCTCTGTGTCCTTAAAATAATCAATAATTTCTCCATATTGCAAGATTGCCAATATTTAGATTATTCAAGTCATGTAGACCATATACTAAAATATTCAAATGAGAAAAATTCAATTCTGTTTCTTTTTTACCTGTTTTACCAATGTTTGTTTCTTATACATTGGATCATTAATATGATCAATATGAATAGGGTTGGTGTCATATGCCTCGTTTTCTTAAAATGTACAGCAGTCGCATGATTTCTAGAATGGGTGTTTTGATTAACCGTCATTCTTCTTAACCAGGCATCCAAGAGTAGGCAATCCTGAAGGGCACTTAGGAGCTAGTAGTCAAAATTGGCTTGAACACCTATAATTGAAGTTACATGAAAAAAAATTGATATTTTATTATGCCTGAAATACTGTTTCCATCAAAGCTCTGCCACCTAGCATGGTCCATATGACTATAATTTTACCCAAACTGCATACACCAAGCCTAAATTGCAGCATCATTCCTTGGAACTCCTAAATTCCAAAGCCAATTTGACATTGGCCCATACAATACAATTTTGCATTACAATCATGTCCATGTCCACTGATAGAGCACTACTCTTTCCCTTCCCTGTCTGAGGATCTTCATGGAATAGCAACACATATCTTCATCAACCAAGCCTGGATGGTTGCAAGCTGACAGAAGGCAAAGAATAGTGATATGATTTGACTGTATGTGTTCTTTCAATTATCCAATCAAAATGTTGAAGAGCTTCCTTTCCATTTGCATGCACGACACACATCCTCCAAGTATGGGCATCCTGAAAACCCAAATTGCCTTCTCAGGTTGCATCACTTCAGGTTCCCCATCCTTCAGATGTTTTCTTCCTGTTCCAAACAGAAATGTTCAACTGCATGTAGCCTGGCACCCTTGTAACTGCTGCCACCCATGGTGGGTTTTGTGAGTCCTCAAGCCATAGAACTTCCCTGTCTTCTTATTTTTGAGATCCCAAGCCCCTTTCATTTCTCTACAACTAGAAATCCAGATCAAGTTGTTCTGCAGCCACATATTCTCTACGTCCCACCCAACAAATGCTATCATAGGAATGGAGGAGCCCAGAGAGTTTGTCTCAAGTGCTAACCTACAGTTCTGTCTCCAAGCATCCTCCATGCTTCCACAAAAACATGTCAACCACCCTATTCCCCACAAAGACATCAGAATCCCATCAATTATAGGCAGTACATAATTTGATACAATGGCAGCTCCAGATAATTTCCCTATAAGGAACTGCCTGTGCACCTGCCAATATTTTTCATACTGTCTATATTTAAGTAAAATCTCTTACATCTGTAGCTCTAGAAACAAACTCCAAGGCAAGCTCATGACAGATTTCTGATGGTGTTCGGCACATACAAAATGTGAACCATCAAGAATGATGACCTTCTGTAGGTGGAGCACTGCTGCTCTAAAGCCTGCACCTGCCACATATTTCCTGCTGCCAGGGAAGGAATGGAACTACATCATCTTTTCCCACAATGGACAGCACCTTCATGTGAATCGGCAGTCAGCTCCCAGTTTGTACTGAAGGAAAACCCACCAGTCCTGCATAGTCTCATCACCAACAGTAGCGTTTCTTCTCTAC
>Ga0209611_10006726_pt1 | contig 18686 bp, 20 predicted proteins | sample S1TSphgellanicum_3_FD_187693 | JGI IMG/M metagenome (GOLD analysis project Ga0209611, IMG submission 187693) | Host-associated microbial communities from peat moss isolated from Minnesota, USA - S1T2_Fc - Sphagnum magellanicum MG (SPAdes) (version 2) | ecosystem: Host-associated > Plants > Peat... | reverse complement strand
TTTGATGATCATTTTCAACTGTATTGAATGAACATAATTTAATTGTGAAAAATTTGGGAATCATCTTGTTTTTGCAGAGATTCATACAGCTACTTCTTCTCATGCAATTTTTGTTGCCATTTTGTTTGAAGGGAACATCATGTTCTCTTCATTTGAGAGCTACTTCTTCTCGTGCAATTTTTATTATGATTTTGTCTGAACCAGATTTTCATGTTCTCATTGAGCTTCTTCTTTTTGGGCAGTCTTTGCTTTGATTCTGTTTGAAGGGGAATATCATATTCTCTCCATTTGAGAAGATCTTCTTCTCCCACAATATTTGGTTTAATTTTATTTCGAGGGAAATATCATGTTCTCATTGTTCACTTCTTCTCATGCAATCTTTGTTGCTGTAGTTCTGTTTGAAGGGGGATTTCTATTGTCTCCTCATCAAGCTTATCCTTATGCAATCTTCATTTCTGTGCACATTTGGTTCATTTCACTTTGAGAAGAGCTGCATCAGAGATTGGCATCCAAAAGTCTGCACATAATTAAGTTCCAATTTCAGCTTAACAGCTTCAACGCTTGAAGATGACAAGGCTAACAACCTTCTATATGAGATTTTTACAACCTCTAAAGTGTCAATCAACAGGCAACAATCAGATCTATGTTTGCCTGGTGACCTCCCTGCTACACTACCTCAGATCCCAGGGAGAGCCAAGTAGTCATTAACAAAAGGTTGCTAAAAACTTTGATCATGTTGCTTGTCAGGCCCAACATCTACAAGATACTCGTATACTCTATTGGAGACAGAGTTGCTAAAACAAAATTTCTACTCAGGAAATTCTGGAAGACTGCAGACAAAACAAAATTTGCATGCTTGTTCCAGCAACTCAATACAAATGCCAGGGAATTCCCCAAAACAAATCTTCGGTATTTTTGGACTATCAAATTTAGTCTGTATCTGTTTGACCTTTGCCTGTAAACAGAGAATGGAAATCAAGATAACCACTTTGTCAATGGATAGAGCATTTGTCTGCCACAAGATGAACTCTTGGTCTGCTGATGAAGGGCAACAAAATTTTTGTTCTTATTAGGCTCCCTGTGGTTTAGCTGAAGTCACCACAATATCCTCATGTGGCTTCATTGCAGGGAACAGCAACACTTCCTGAGATAATGAACCACACAGAACTTCAGTCTACAACAGTACCATCACACAAATTTCCTTGGCCCTTCTGAGCTTTAATCCACTATCTTTCCTCAAATTATGAAAAATAAATTACTTAAACATCAAACCATACAGTGGGATCAAGACAATGACACAAGTTATTTCCTCACACCTCTTATCCACAAATGTTAAGAGATTATGTCCAGATGATTTAACAAGCAAAAGAAAGTAGGTGCAAAAATACTGCAACTTTAGAAGAGAGTTGGAATAAAACCTTGATGTTTTGCGAATCAGTTAGCATCATGGTGAGCCGATCTATACCCATGCCCCAGCCTGCAGTAGGAGGCAGCCCATACTCCAGCGCAGTACAGAAGGTTTCATCTATTTGCATTGCCTCATCATTACCCTTCTCCTTATCCTGCATTATCTCACATCCACAGCACTCTTTTCTGTCATCTCTCCAAAAACAACAAAAGACATCCTAAAACACTCAATCTGAACTCCCCAAACTCATTACTGCACATGTAAGCCCTGTGTGAGACTCCAATCATGTTATTGTCAAGTGTAATCCATTCACTTATCCAAAGCCAACAGGTCTGATCAGCCAAAAGTCACAAATTCCAGCAGACAATCAACAGGCACTCTGAATCTTGGAATGTACCGGTCTTCATACCCCACTGGCAAATATTATCAAACAGAGACAAGGCCTGAAGGCTACCTTTACTTGATCAGCAAATCGTTCACGCTGAACCACTGGATCATTCAGCTCAGTATATGCATTACACACCTGTATCCACATGAACCAACAAGCAAACAGCATGCAGACTATAGTTACCAATGTGACCAAGTAAGACATGTCGAAACCTGAGAGTCCTCAAGTCCCATCACCAATAAGATCCAGAGTAAAAAATCTGCTTCCAGATCCTTCAAATAGGAAAACTGTCGAGAAACTACAGGTCAATCAACATTGATGATCACCAAATAACATTCCATACCTCATGCTTGTTCACAAAAAGCTCAAAACGCTCTGTAATGCCAGGTATAGACCGATGCCACTTGGCGAGCGGACTCATGATCTTTGGGTGATGCATAATGAATGCAGGGTTCACACATGTCTCCTCAACAAAGTGGCCAACCAGCTGCAATCAACATGATCCACAAACTCTACTTACTTTTCATCAAGAAACCCAAAACAGAGGTCTCAACTGGTCATGTGCACAAGGACAAACATTGGTTATGCATAATGAAATATACCAAGATTTTCTTCAGAACAGGTCTAAGGGTGTAACAAAAAACCTCGAGGAATGTATTCCATATTTTGATTAACTTCTACATGCATACTGAGCCTGTGCTGGGATGCAACACAATGAAATGGCAAGAGAGAGGCCTACCTTATCCAGAAGTCGGCTGGTTGTGTGAGGAGGTGGACACTTCACATCAAACCTTTCACATGCATCTTGCAAGTACTTGTTGGTCTCCTCAGATTCCAAGTCGTTTGGAAGCTTGATTTGTCCATTAGAAGTTTCCTCAAGGCCCTCAATCATGGGAATTCTCCTGTATGGCAACAGGTCATGCTTAAGAGTCCTGAATCCTTACAAGTGGGCAATCACAGGAAACCAACACATGAGACCATTGAAAACATTATCAAACTTAAAATACCTGAAAGGGGGAGTGAAGTCAATCTCAATTGGAGGTTGGTCACGTCCATTTGAATGACACAAGATCTTATAGCCCCCAGTTATTTCCTTCACTATTCCTGCAACATTTCATCTGCAGATGTTCAGAAAGAATAGACCCTGCAAAGGAAAGTGAAGCAAAAGCCCTGCTTGTCCATCATGAGAACAAAAATGATATGCGCTCTGATCAAAACAACCACTTGAACTTTCATCACCACAGCTACCACATTTATGCTAAAGGCTTAAAAATCTTAAACTTGCACACATCATACTTTACAAGACTTTCTGTGGAAAATTGAGGTACTGAAGACTCAATCCCACTTCTCATGAGGATGGATGAAGTCTCATACCAGATAGCAGTTCCTCAGTCACTTTCATCAAATCATTGTAGTCTGCATAAGCCCAATAGAATTCACACATGGTAAACTCAGGGTTGTGTGTGAGATCAAGGCCCTCATTTCGAAACTGCTTGCCAATCTCATAGACTCTGTCTAATCCTCCAACAATCAGCTTCTTGAGAAAAAGCTCAGGGGCAATACGCATGTAAAGATCCATATTGAGCTCATTGTGATGTGTCACAAAGGGCCTTGCAGATGCACCGCCAGGAATCATATTCATCATGGGTGTCTCCACCTACATACACATTAGAAACAGTTAGAAGGAGTAGCATACCATTTACCATATTTCTAAGATCACCTCATGATTGAGAACAAGGAGAAGCTACCAATTGTCAATGAACAAACTAGTAGCAGCAAGAGTACCTCAAGGAATCCCCGTTCATCCAAAAATCGGCGAACATAACGAATGATTTGTGCTCTAGTACTGAAGACCTCGCGCACTTCAGGGTTGATCATGAGGTCAAGATACCTCTGCCGATAGCGGGTTTCCTATTCAAAAGATACAGATGTCACTTTGAGCTGTAAGGTTGTTCACATGTGTCTGCTGCCACTCTAATTGTTAAGCAAATTCATTGGAAAGTATGTTCAAACCAAGATCAATTTTCCTCACCCACAACACAGTACTCTGACACTTCTGACTATGACTGAAATGTTATCACACTAAAGACGACCCTCTAGATTAAGTTCACACCATTGTTGCTGTCCAAGCACCAAGGTAAAGCAAAACAGCCAAACAAAATGATCCATGTAGGGTTTGAGTGCCTGAAACTGGAAATCGCAGTGGAGTGAAATATGTATACCACCATATTGAGAAAGTTCCACAAATGCACAATCAACATACCCTAGAAAGCTTAGGCCATGAAATATCTATGAGATTGCAGAGAAAACTCCAAGACCACACTTTATAGGTCACCATTCTGTCAGTCCCAGCAAAACTAACACCAAAACAACAAAGTGCAGCCATAGCCTTATGAGTGTCACTCACAATGTGTCAGACCAGCACCTTCATCATGAGTAGCAGTGATGAGCTGCCATGACTCCCCACTGAGTACATCAGCTCCCAATTTTTCATACAATATTCTGCCCAAAGTTTTGGGCAAACAATCATAAAAATATCTGCTTACACCAGGATGACATGCAGATCTATTCACCTGATCTTTCAGTATGTAACGGTCAAGATTCCTTGGTACTCCTGGACGCCATGCCTCGGGAACAATATTCTCCTTATGTTTCGTAAGCTGTTCATAAGGTAAAGCAGAACGCCATGCAGGTTATACAACAAATGAATCACTCCCTTTGTCAATCTTTGTGCATCCAGTACTAAAACCAACCTTTGCCTCATTTACTCATATGCCACATTAGGCCACAAATCCTGGGACCTCATCCCAAATATGTACCTGGCTCTTGCCAGCAGCATTAGCAGCAGAAGCTTGCCCCTTAGGAAGCATGTGCAGACAGTATGATAGAACTGCAATAGAACTTGGAAAGATGCTCAATTCTCCAGTCTTACTCTTCCCTGCAAGAACAATACAACCACACACATCTTTGTGCAATTAAAATCCAGGATATCCTTCTGTCAAGGAGGGCATGCAGAATGAGAAGGCAAGAACCTTGCATTGCTGTCACCTCCAGTTCAAAATATATGAAATTGCACTACTGCTCGATGATATCAGTTTGGTGATAAAGGAAGTTCCTTGCAGAGAGAAATTAATGGAAGCTATGACTAACAAAGTTCAAATACCTGGGTATCCTTCTATACCCACAATGTCACCCCTCTTGATTCCAGCATGTAATTTTCCATACTCTGTCTCATTCAAGCCAGAACACCTGCAATCCAAGCTTCCCACATGAAAATGTAGGCCTGATATGTCATAGAATCTTTATACTAACCTACCTTTCAAATGACACCTCTCCATGCTTCCTGAAGCAAATCCAGGTGTCTACACACTCTCATTTAGAAATCACAAAAACACGAGTCAAATCTGAAAGGGCACTCTCTAAGGAAAACCTGCCACAATATACAGAAAGTCTTGGAGCCAACCAGGTGGACTTCACCCGCAGCATTTTCAACAGAATATATAAACCAATCGCAATGTGCAAAGGGATGCAAGATGTGCAAGGAATTGCAAACCAAGTTCCAAAGACATAGCACAAATAGCATCACTCACTCAGGATATATCTCAAGCCTTTATTGATTAATTCCAAGGTCATGAGCAACTCACCTGAGCTCAGCAAAAACCTGAATTTTGACACCATCACCATGCAAATCGTAAAAATGCAAGCTTGTTCCTGAACTTCTCTTGCTCAGAATTCTTCCTGTTACAGGCCAATACTCAAAATGGATAACAGCAAGATTGCAGTCTTTTACCAACCAGAATCTTTCTTGATCTACATAACACAAATTTGACTGTCAAAAACTCACAAAAATCTTAAGTTTGTTGCCAAGGTGCTTGGCTGTAGCTTCAACTGATCAAATTCTACTGCTCTTGGTATCTATTGGAGACCTACCTGCTACAGACACAATCTTATCCTCAAGACGCTGTGCAGCATCAAGCTTGGAATAGGTCTTCACAAATTCAGGAAGACGCATTGTGGTCTGAAACTTGTGAGGGTACGGGTTGATGCCTTTTGCCTTGAGTTCCCCCAAAACCTGTAATCTATTTCGAGTATATTGCTGCGCTCATGACAAAGAGATGCATGACATGCATAAGTTAGAAAGACTCAGCAACAGACATCATCCACCACCATAAATGCAACATGGTGATTGTAAAAAAAGAACAGTCCTGAAAGAACAAAGGCCATGCATCCTGGTTACAACATTACATGTAAAACCCTAGACCCCAACCACATGGAATGAAGAAACAATCTCCTTTTTTTGGGACTGCCTTACAGTGGGATCTATCTCTTGTTCTTCATGTTCAGCCTGCACTTTTGCAGATGGCTTCCTTGCACTAGCCTCTGCTTCTGCCTGTAATGTCACGTATAATCAGAAGAAAGGTCAGATAAAAGGAACAACAACCAAACTGCTGCTATAAGATTCTCCAAAAACTCCTTCAGTGCTTCCTTTAATTCTTCATAGAAACCTTTTCCGTAATAGGAACTATTTGTGATCCTTCTTCTTTACCTTCCTCCTTGCCTCTTCCTTCGCTTCAGCTTGCTTCTTCATCTTCTCGAGCTTCTTCAACGCACTTTAAACACCAAAACCAACACAAAAATGTTAAAGAAATCAATTGAGAGACAACGAAAGCGACAAAGGATAGCACAGTGAAAGTACTCCAACATCGTGAAAAAAAATAAATTCAAGAATTCTTTGCTTTCTTCTGGTACACAGCAAGGCAGGCGTAGAACTAGAAAGAGACGGAAATCTTACTTCTTGCTCAGAGGCTCCCCGGAGTCGAGTGGTGAGGCAGCATGGTCCACAACATGGTCTGCATTGGCGTCATCCATAGCTGGTCCTCCTGGCATAGCCGCAAGGAAAGAAGAAGGGATTGCGCGTGTAGGAGGAGGAGGAGGCTAGAGAGGTTGCGGCTGCGAGAGCAGCTTCTATCAGCAGCAGCAGAGTGCAAACCTCCCACACACACCGCGCAACACAAAAGGCGTTAGGGTTTTTAGGGTTTTTAGGGTTTTATGTTTTCTTTATCCTAAAGAGCTTTTTCCTTTTGTCCTTTCTTTCAATATCAATGCCTCTTTTGAGCCGTCTGCTTGCCCTTTGTTTCTTTTTCTCTCCTTTCTCATGTGCTTTCTTTTATTTGAAGCTTGGCAGGGTTTCATCATCCAATGTTATTATCTCAGACGCTTGATCTTAAGACTAGTGTAGCCTTTGCTGGTGGCTCAAGTGTGAACTGGTTAAACAATTAACTTTTCCTTTCAAAACCATTTTTTCAATTTAATTGAAATTCCAATGACAACATTTACTCAAAATTCAATATTTCTCACACCTTAAGTCTAAAAAATTTCAAATCGTTTTCATAAAATCGTATTCATCGAAGGCTTTTGAACAATACTAAAAGTGCACTCAAATTCCTTTACAGTGTTTAGTTTTGATTTAAATGAATTTTCAGTCAAAACATTATTCAATAACTTTTCCATAAATACCTCAAAACATTATGAAACCAGATTGGTGCACCCCTACTCATCAAGGGCATTCGAATGGTACCAAAAGCATGGCAAAGAGAGTCATGGTTTGGGAGATCTCAACATGACAAACAAGGTGTGTTTCACACATTGGCCTTGCCATATATATGGTTTTATATGCAAGAAGAAAAAACAATTCATGCAATTGATATTTTTTTTACTCATATATTAAAAGAAGCAAAGTCATGGGTCTTTATGTCTTTTTTTCTTTTGTTAGGGAAGCAAAAGCGAAATACATGGTTTGGTAATTTGAATACAAAATATATTGGTTTATGGTTAATAAGCTTCTCTACTTTTTGATTGACATGTTGTTAAAATGACATTATTTCATATATGGTTTAATTGTGAATTGTGAATTGTTATGCTTTCTAAAAAGCTCAAAGAAAGTTTACGTTAATACATATAACCTATTAGTTGTTTTGATGATGTCATGTTTTTCAATATGTCCACATTAAAATCACCTATGAATATTGTCGAGCAATGATGTGGAGCTTTTATATAAATGTCTTTTAATAGTTGAAGAAAACTTTGAATATGTGTCAAGTAGGGGTCTTATAAATAGCAACAACATGAATTCCTCTTCTTATGTTAATGTTGAAGGTTGCTGCAATAATTTCAATACCATTTTAATAATATGTTTCATGTGTATGTAATGTGTTATTTGCATTGTAAAACATAATAATGCCATGTCCATCATAACATGACAAAATTGAAAACTTGTGTTTGTTAATGTCACAATACATTCAAATTCCATACCTTTTTTATTTGTGTTTCATTAAGACATAACATATGTGATGATTGTAAATTAGGGTTAGCAATTATATCATGGTAATGTTGATTGAGAGATCAAGTGTTTAAAGATTAAATAATTAGATATAAAGATCAAAAGTTTTTCAAGATTAGTAAAGGTAATTTCATATTTTACTTGTATTTCTTGTACCTTTGCTATGATAGGTGTTCAATTATTTTGAATGGTGGGATAATTTTCATATAGGATCTTGTTGATCATTCTTGTGTGTTGTCCAATTTTTGGGTTCAAAAATTCAAAAAAAAATTCAAATGTTACATGTGAATATATTGTAGTTTTAAAAATCATTTAACACAATTAACAAGTCCATTATTGGTGCAATAATTACATGCACATAACTCAATTAACATATTTGATTTCAAATGGAATTCATAATTTAATCCATTAGTTTTTCATGGATTTGTTTTAAATAATGTGAAGTTAGGTGGACACATGTCATGTTTAATATCTTTTGCTTGGAAATAAGAAATTGGACCTATTGTTTCTTCAATTTTTTTATTTTTTTTTGTGTTATCAAGTTGTTTTATTTGTATAAATGAGATGAGGAAATTTTGGAATAGATGGTGGAGATCTTAAATGTAATTTGTTAATTATATCAATATCTTGTTGTGTTTAATGAACTTCTCTAAATTTATTGAGGACTTCAATGAATTGTGTATCATGTTGTCGCATAACATGACATAATTCATAACACTTTATTTTGTTTTGCCAAAATTAATGCCCTTAAGTCCTTCATCTGTTGGTTGAAATACACATGAATCACGAATTGGTGGCATTTGATGGAAATCACTAGTTATCAAAACATCTAAATTTTCAAAAAAACCTATTATGTTTATGTTTAATTATTCATAATCTTTTATCAATGAATGAAAACAATTGATTACTAATCAATGATATTTCATCTAACACAAACAATTATAATTGCATATATTGTTTTGCCAAAACATCATGTCTTTCATCACTTAGTGATTTAAAGTCATTGATTGATTTGTTTAATGGAATTGATTATCTTGAATGCAATGCTGATCCAGTGATATTATATGCAACTTTTCTTGTGTATGCCATTTTAAAAACTGTTTGTTTTGATGGATCTAAGTCCTTGTTTTGTTTGAGGTAATATTGTATAAGACCTTGAATAATCACCATTAAAGTAAATGTTTTTCATGTTCCTACACTTCTAATAAAAAATATGGATAAAGTTCCATTTGGATTCATTTGTTTTTTATACAAAATGTCATAAAAAAGGACACATTGTTCTTCATTTAATGAACAAACCATGCTTGAAAAAATGAAATATGGATGGGTTTCATCTTTAAGTAATTGCAATGAATCAAACTGAAAATTGGTTGTTATTTGCTTTTAAATTCACATGAAATTCTAAATATATGTCACAATTTTCCACACCATGGAGATTTGGTTTGATAACATCTAATACAAAATTTGTGTTTCTTTTAAAAGAATTGATATGGTCTTCATAATTTGGAAAATTTTCCATCCATAATGTGTCCTTGTTTTCAACAACCAATCTATTTATTATTAACTCTATTACGTCCCAATCAACTTTTGTAATGTTTGTAGTTTTAACACCAAATGTATTCATGAATTTATTTTGAACTGATTGAATGGACAATTCCTTTGTTTTATAAACATCATGCCAAGTTGAATATGTTTGCTTTTGGGACATTTTATTCATTACAAAAGGTGAAAATAATAATAGCAATTCTTTAGAATGGTTTTTAAGATCTCTGTGTTTATTGAAACCAACTCCATGAACAACATTTGATTTTTTGTATTTTTTTAAGGTTTTGATATCATAATTTGTAACAAATTGAATAAGTGAAATATGAATAATGAAGTAGGTCAATTGATATATGAATTAATTATTGATGAACATCATATAATTGTGGCAGTGAATGGCAATTTTTTCAACATGTGATGAGGTTTCAAAATGAAAGCTCTTTCTAAGGATGTATTAATAAATTAGAATGATCTTGATGCATGGTGTAATGGTAATGAAAGTATTAAATAAACACCTAACTATGCAAACATTTGTTGAACATTAAAACAAACAATACCCTTTTGTTGAATGCGTTGAAAAGTTTCTAGTTTTTCTTACCTTACAATTTTCAAGCATGGTGTGTAATTATTGTGTAACATTTTTATCTACTTTGGTTAGATAAGATGTATAATAACTTGATGTAGCATATGGATCCAACATGAATTGTGCATTAGTATTTGTTTGCCAACGTTTACCAATAGATCTTCCATATGCATTTGTATATATATCTTTTGGATTTTGTTTTTTAAAAAAATGTTGGTTTTTGTAATCTAGATCTCAAAGTTAATGTGTAAGTTTGTTCCTCCATTTGTAATATGTTTAGAAAGTCATCAAATGATATGTCTTGTCCCATGTCCATTTCATTTAATTTGTTAAAAATAAATTGTGTTTTGAGTTGCAATTTTTTGTTTGGATTTAATAATGGACATAATATTTGTGTGCTACAAAGTGGTGATAATGGGAAGTGAAACCTACACACAAGTTGGTTTTTTTCATGACAAGGTCGTTATGATGGTGAAGTTAGCTTTTACATAAATTTACAAACAATAAAAATTTGTCACAAGTTACATAATTATCAACAAATGATTGTATTTCATCAATTGATTCCATATATCAATGCATCTTTTATCCATAAAAGTCCATGATCGTATTCACTTCCTCTAGCTTGAAACTTTGTTACAAAAAAATAATCTTATACTTGTTTAAATAATGTATTTGTTGATTGTAATAACTTGTAAAAAAATTCATTCTATGGTCATAATATCATGCACCAGTTATTAGATTTCCCTTAACAAGTTCATAAATATGTTTATCTTCATGTTGAATGTGTATACTACTTATGTTATGAGAATCTTTTAATTCATGAAATATTTCTATTAAATTTACCCATTTGCTTTCAGCATTTGTGAAAGTGACAACAAATGTTAGGGGTCCAAGTTGACAAATCATTACAAAAACATTTTTTCTAAGGTGGTGCAAATAATCTAGAAAAGTACAAATACTTTTAATTTCCCTACATCCTAATTTTGAATTCAATATCTTATGTAAATTAGGTTTATCAATAACATTTTTCATAATAAGATGTTGGCCTCGTAATTGTGCCTTACAAACACAAACCCAAGATGATGATAGAACAAAATGAATCAAAACTTTGATGATTTTAAAAAATACATTTGCCATGTGATTTGCAAATTTTTTATTTACACTAATTAATTTTGCTTTTACAAATTTTTGGTAGGAAAGATTTTGATTATAATTCAAATGATTATGTTTTTCCAAAAACTAAAGTACTTACGTAATTTTATTGTTCACCCTTCACATTTCAAAATAACCCTAATGGTGGGAATTTTTTCACTAAGAACCACAAAAATAAACTTCCATGTGTGATCAAATATTTGTTCAATTTTTAAAAAAAATTGTATTAATGAATTTATTGGTGTATTTTCTATTACCTCTTCAAAATAATCCATGTATTATCCTTATTTATAGCATTATCAAATTTTGTAGGTTCATTTTTATTATTATCTTATTTGATTCAAATAAGTTTGCACAATCTTTTCTTATTGATAACTTTTGTTTCTTTGTAAATTGGGGTATTACAAAAATCATGCAATGCTTTTCATTACGACTTTAGGTCACACATAACTTGACAAATAAGTAGATTTATATTCCAATTTTCTTTCAATGCAAACCATAATTGTTGATTCACAAGTTACAATAAAATAGTTTGTATTTTGTTAACATTTGTTGGAACATTAACAATACCACTTTGAATGCCATATTGACCCCAACCATGTTTAATTGGTAGAGTTGTGCAAATGCCATTCGGGGTGCTACAAAACGTTCTTCTAATTGATTTTATGTAATAACAAAAGAAATTTTGCTTTCATTATAAATGTGTTTACACATTAAAATGACACTATTAATTTTGTTAGTATTCAATAATTGTTAGCAACTCTTGCAAATTAACACAATATCAAGTTATAATGTTTTATCAATAGGAATGATTGATTCCATTGGTGACATTGATTTGATCTTTCTTACCCCCATAATTTGCATTTTGTTCCATAATCTTCAAATGTGTTGTAATATTTGGTTGTCATTAAGATTTAAGTTATAATGTGAATGTTGGAAATTTTTAATTATGTTTTGAATAAATTGGTTTGTGTTGTTAGTTAACATGGATTGTAACGTTGCATTTGGACATTATATTTTTTCATTTGAATCTTTGTCTTTTGTTTACTAAATTTAACGCTTGAGATGTTTTGTTTTTGAAATTTTTGTTTTTGTTAATTTCCTTTATCTTTTTTGTTATTTTTCATTTAAATATTTTGTTGATGTTATAAATTTGGTTTTATCATGTTTTCATCATTTTGGAATTTGTTTATATTTATGTCTTCCTTTACATCATAATTTAGATTAACATTTTGATTATGAAGGTTTTGTTCTTTTGTTGTTAAAATAGAATTTTTGTTTTGAATTGTAATTGGGATAATGTATTTATATGCAATTTTGATTTTATTTTTTTTGGTCGTAAATATTTCAAATGTCATTGTACTTGAATTGGATTTAAATTTATATCCTTACATCATTCATAAAATAACTTTGTAATGTTTTTTATAATGAGGTTAGGAAAGTTTTTATCAAGTTCAAATAAATATTCATCTCTAGTGTCCAAGGTTTTGATTTTGGATGTTTGAAAATAATTAAATTTTTTTTTTTCAATCATGTCCAATGTTGATTTATTTGTCAAGGTGTTAAATTCAAGTTTGCATGTTCTTTTTGAAATGTAATTATTTGAGTTGTTGATAGTGGGTTTTCAAGTTTTATATTGGTCATAATTTAAGAGTTCAAATAATTTATTAATTTTATCCATAACTTAAGAGTCCAAATAACTTATTTATTTTGGAACTTTTTTTGTCTTTTGAATTTTTATCAAAAAAATGTTCAAGTTGTTTGAATGGTCTCTTTGTTTAAGATAATATGCAAAGATTTGATGAATTTTGGTTGTAACTTATTTGTTCTTTTTCTAAAGTTAAATCATAGAAGGATGGAACAGGTTTTTTTTTTCAAATGGAATATTATTGTTAAAATTTGGTCCCTATTTTGTTTTTGAAATTTCACTTTGCAAATTGGATGAAATTATCATTTCAATAGGTTCAAAATGTTAATTCCCAAAAGCCAAATGCATTAAAAATGTTGGATTATATTCTTCTTCACATTCCATCATTATTCTAGCACTCATTTTGTAACATACATATATTGATCTTTGTAAGTATTGTGATATCCAAAAGACTGTTATCAAATCTCCCCAAAGGCCACAATTAGTTGTATTTCGTGACATTTTGTTGAAATATGTTTCTTTAGTTGAAACTTGGTTGTTCTGTAAGTCATGCAAATTTTTTGGATTCAATTCTAATTGTCTATAACACATGGCAAGTGGTGTTTGCATGAGCAAACAATTTCTAAAATAATTTATAGCATTAATTTATAATGAAAAAAAGGGGCTCCAAATTTTTTAACATATATGATATAAAATCAAATAAATAATCACTAGCTTTATACACATAATTAGAAATACTCTTAATTGATATGAATGTAAAACATCATCAATATTTGTACATGATTCCATGTTTATTATTTTAATATCAATTATCAAAATGTGAAAATTTGAATAATTTGATGATTAAAATTTATATATTTTGAATTTGGTATATGCATTGAGGTTTAAGGTTAATATCAAAAATCTAATAAAAAATTAACTATCATAATTATGACCAGAACATAAAATGTCAAAAGATTTGACTAACAAACATTTGGAAGATTGCATGGAATATGTGTTTTGTAAAAATGATTCAAAATTGTAGAATGATAGTTGAATAGATTATTTAACCATTGTAACCTTAGTAGAAATCTTCAAATATATGACTGAATTTATAACTAATATTCCAATCATAAAGGACAAAAATGATTAATAACTTTAAAGCTATTATGAAAAAGTTGTTTACAACAATAGTCATTTAGTACATGATGTGGAAATTATCATCTATTAGTCATACAAGACATATGTGAAGTCATTAGTGATAGTTTAATCATTGTTTAATTGTTTTTTATCATTTATAAATTAGACCCAAAAACTTGGGGAACATTATTTTTGAAATTTATAATATTTATCATTATACATTTATTATATATGTAATATAACATAATATAAATATTTATTTCTATTTTTAAAATCTCTTTATTTTTCATTTTATCAATTATTGACACATGTCACCACCTAACCTAGGTAGTCATTTGTGAAGTTTGATTTTTGGACCTCAAGGATGGAGTTCAACTCCTTTACCACCAAGCCACCCCATTTGTTGTGTAAATAATCTAATGTTTATTCTATTTAAACCCAACTTCATTTAAACATTACACAAAACTTCAAATTTAATAATTCATATCTTATTCATAAATTTTCCAAATGAAAAAAATTGAAAATTTATTCACAAATTTCTTTCACTAATGTACACAACTATATAATTTATTTTTAAAAAATTTAAATTCAATTCAAAAGAAAATTATTTGAATTTTGTTATTGAATAACATTTCAATGACCATGATTTGGAAAAATTAAATTCAAACACATGATGTGTAAATGAAAAAACCTTTATGGCTAATGCATGAATAAATAAAATATATCTTTCATATTTGAAACCTTCATTTGGTTTAGGAATTTATATTTACAATTTTGTTTCCAATATATCATAATTTTATTAATAAATTTTAATTTAGGTGTATGAATCCATATAAATTATCCACATAAAATATTTATTAATGGATCATAAGTCAATTATATATATAATGATTTAATATTAATCATATTAAATATAAGAAATATATTTAATTTAATATTAATTAATTAGTATAAAAATATTGACTATTTATCTGAAATTATAATTTTTATTCAATTTTTACACATATAATTATAATATAATTGTGTAATAATATTTTTTACACGTGTAAAATAATAATTTTATTTTTGTACATATATTATATAATTTTTAATTTTAATTTATGGTAAAAAAATAATGTAAAAATAAATTATATATTTCCCACATCTTAAATTTTTATTTTAAAAAAATTAAAGCAAAAAAAATATTTATAATATATCATACTTTTACCATTAAAATTTATTTCAATGTTTAGTATTTAATTTAATCACCTTGAATATTTAAAATGGATTATATATCAAGTATATTTTTAAAAAATGTAATAAACATTTTTATAATACCTATATGTATAATGTTAATAAAAGTTAGTTCCTTACATGTTGTAATTTGTTATGTTCATTTGTACTCATATTAAATTACTAAGAATCATTTTTGAACCATTGTAAAACAATTATAAAACCACATTATTTTTGTAATGACACATCATTTTGTTTACATCATTTTTATAGTTATTCTTTAGTCATGTTTGAAAATGATTTTATCTTAATCACATTTTCAAGTGATATCTTGAATATATCCACATCATTTTGTCATCAATCATGGATGTTATATGGGTGAAAACCTATAATGAAAAATCGATGTCATCTTCCTATTACCACATCATCATCTCTTAATCAAATGCATCACTAATATATATGACTACAACTTTTTCCATATAGGATTTGAAATATTATGTTATGACTATAGTCAATTATGTAATCGTTTGGGACATCTAGTCATTGATTTCTTGGTTGCAAAGGACATAATTCCTTTTAATGTATGCCTTAACAATGATAAACTTTAAGTTCTAAAAGTTAAAAAATCCTTGAATCCAAAATTTTTAAAAATTTCAAAATCCTAACCCTAAAAACTCAAAAATTTAAAACCCCAAACTAGCAATCCATTTTCCATGAATCAACAAAAGAAAACAAAAGCATATGTATAAGGAAACAAAAAATTATCTATAAATTTTTAAAAAATATGTTGTATAATGGGATTACAATGTTTTTAAACTTGATATTACTTATTTTATTTTCAAAGAAATACCTATATAAACTAATAGGATATGAATTATCAATTACTATGTAAGCACAAACTTATAATGAAGATACAAAAAAAATGACCATTATGAGGTTGGTGTTATTCTAGTTCATGGGAATATAAATAATAATCCCAATGATAATATCTATAATTTGCATTGTTCTCAATAGATAAACTTGAGCGTTCACCAAATCTGCACTTTAAAAAATCCAAATGTTCATCAATTTTGTAGGAAGTTGTTCATTTGTAAAATTCAAATTTTTCCTCTTGAAGAATGTTGTATCCAATGACCTCTTCTGTGGGATTCAAAGAAAAGTAACCATGTGCCTTGATGTTCTTGAACTTTCGGAAATAATTTGCATGACTATTCTTGTACTCATGTAGAATGAACAAAAGTATGCTTGTAATTGTTTCAATCCAAAGACCTTTCAAAAAAAAGTATGGGTAATATTGTTTGTTTTTATGATCATGCACTAGATGGAAATCTTTTGGGGCACTTCTCAAATTCCCTTGCAAGTGTTATAGTAATAATTTGGTGAATTTAATAACAATTTCAAATTTGTAAAATTACATTTTTTGCAAACCATTTCAAAAGGTGCTATACTTGGAAATGTTAGAGTTAGCATGCCCAAGATCTGCACAAACAATTTTGGAATGTATCAAATGTTTTTACAAACTTCCACACTAAAACAAAACTATAAACCCACACACCTTACAAAAAAAATTGCACATAAAAGAAAAGAAGGTTAAACAAACATTCAAAATTACCTCCAAGTTTAGTTCAGAAACTTGTTTCATTGGTCAAAGCTTTGTGGACTAGTTTGAGTTGTTCATGAGCTTTTGTGTTTGGAATTAAAGTGAAGATGATGGAATTTGAGGTTGATATTAATTTCACCTCATCTTTCATAGTAGATGAAACATTTTTTAGAAGAATTGTGGTTGGTACATTTGTTGCAAACATATCTACCAACTTGTAAGTAGAAGAAAATTCTTTTCAAAGGGAAAGAGTTTTGATATCTTCCGATCGTGTCCTGTTAACATCAGAAAGTTTATATTTTTGGTTCATTAAACCATGAACTTGCATGACCATGACAATAATATAAGCAACATCATGTTGAACTCTATGAGCTATAAATTTTATAATCGAATGGTGACACATAAACATGAGTTGAATAGGGAAAATAAAAATTTCCACAATTTCAGTACAGATGAATTGGCATTAATTACATGAGGAATATTCCCATGCTTGTATTTTGATTTTGTTAGAAATATTATTCGTTTCTAATTCTCAATATTGATGAATGTGTTAAATATTCATCAAAAGGATGAATAATATTCACATAATTGTAGTAGTGAGGTTAGGGTTTAGAAATGGAAACTATTTAGGGCTTGCTAGCGGCTAAGGTTAGGGTTAGGGTTTGGTGGCGGCTAGGGTTAGGTAGCGGCTAGGGTTAGGGCTTGGTGGTAGTTAGGTTAGGGTTAAGTGGCGGCTACTTTAGGTTTAAGAGATAGTATATAATGGAGTGGTTTTGAATAATATTTCATTATTTCCTTTCATGGTTTTTGAGTGCACATAGAACCTTCAAGCTTTGTTACTTGTTGCAAGTCATAGTTTTGTGATTGTAGCATTTGAAACATACAACCTTTGTAATCTTCTTGTTAGTTAATACAATTGTTCCATTTCATGAACCTTGAATCTTTCATTTTTTGCTTGTTTTCAAGTTGTTTCCAATAGGTTATGGGCCCACACCAAACAAGAGAAAAGACATTGTGTTAAAACAAGAAGTAGTGAAAGATTTTGAGCTTGTATTGCATTAAAAAAAAAAAAAGAATCCTTTTTGAAAGAAGGAGTTTTAGTTTGCAAAGTGAGTGGGAGTTCATTTCCAAGTGGTGGCATACAGGGAGCTTGCAACTTTTCCAAGTGAGTGGGAGGTGTGGAAGAGACTTCTTTAAAGTGTTCTAGGATCTCAAGTGTGGAAGAGTGTTCTTCAAGTCTTTAAGTTTCAAGTTTTAAAGTTCAAAGTGTGTGAAAGAAAGTTTTTCAAGTTGTTGAGGGTTTCAACATTAAAGTTTGAGAAAGTGTGGAAGAGAGTTCTTCAAATTGTTGAAAGTTTCAACTTGCAAGATTGAGGTGTGTGCAAGAGAGGTTTTCAAGTTATTAAAAGCTTCAAATTTCAAGTGTGTCAAAGAGAGTTCTTTGCCAATGTTATAAGTTTCAAGTCAAATTTCAAGTTTGTGCAAGCAAGTTTTTTAAGTGTTTGAAGGTTTCTTGTAAATGTTTTGTTTTGTGACATATAACAATTGAGTGGGAGAGATTTCAAGTGAGGTTTTCAAACATTAGCAAGTTTTTCAACTTGAAATTTTCCCACTTGCAATTCATTTGAATAGAAAAGACATAGAGTGTTTGTTTTAGCATTTGTGTTCAACGAAATGTCATCCTTCCAAATGGA
>Ga0209611_10006725_pt1 | contig 18687 bp, 15 predicted proteins | sample S1TSphgellanicum_3_FD_187693 | JGI IMG/M metagenome (GOLD analysis project Ga0209611, IMG submission 187693) | Host-associated microbial communities from peat moss isolated from Minnesota, USA - S1T2_Fc - Sphagnum magellanicum MG (SPAdes) (version 2) | ecosystem: Host-associated > Plants > Peat... | reverse complement strand
CTTTCAATTGGACAGCGAAATCAGGAGTGGAGCCATCTGAATGTGTACATCTTGCAAAGCATGTGAAGCAAGATTGCCCAAACTTACTTTTTTCTGGACTTATGACCATCGGCATGCGTGACTATACATCCACACCTGAAAATTTTCAGGTAATTTCCAGTTCGGGGATTCTGGATTTGAGGATTTGGAGTAGACTCTTGGAGCTCACAGGGTTTGGGTTGCACAGAGTAGAAAGATGCAAAAGCTTTGGTGTGTGCTGTGAAGAACACACTTTGAGGGTGCTTTGTGGTCTGCAGCAGCTAATGAAGTTTTATCTCTAAAACATTACACTCCTGGAGTGGTGGATGCAGACACTAGCAAACTGTCGGAAGGAAGTATGTAAGGAGCTTGACATACCTGAACATGAATGTGAGCTTTCAATGGGGATGTCTGGTGACTTTGAACTTGCGGTATTGTTCTTTATATCCATCTCTCTTTTGCTTTCAACATCATCTGGTCTCATATACCATTCCATTTCCTTTCCTTACTGTAATGGCACCTGTTCTTCTGACATCTTCTTCAGGTTTCTAGTGCATAGATACTGAATTCAGATCCTAGTTTTTTATTTTAGCAATGTCAGATACAGCATGCTCACTTACGGGTACTTATGTGTACCCATGTTTTGCTTGCAGATTGAAATGGGAAGCACTAATGTGAGGGTTGGATCCACCATCTTTGGTGCCAGGGAATACACTTCAAAGAAATAGTGCCAGCTCCCTCCCTGTTTTCCTTGAAATGGACTTCCACCAATCTATCACAAATTCCCTTTGGTTGTGCAGTTCTGGGAAGATTGGTGTCTGTAATAATCCACACAAGTGTTGGTTGTATCATGGTAGTCCTCTCTTAATTCAGCCTGTTAAGAGAGTACTTGTAGTTTATCATTTCTCAAGAGAGTTGTTATTTTATATCTCCTGCTCAGTCTCTCAAACAACACAAGTCCTGCATTTCAATTCTCAAAAGGTCCTGGGTATGGATATCACTCACTGGGAATGTCCAACAGGCCTTCTTCCAATAAGTCCAAATTAAGGGATTTACTGCCTCTGAATGTCTGAAAAGCAAGATGTTTTTTGGCACTCATGTTGGTGGTGTGAAGAAAGGATTGAAGACCACAAGAGCATTGAAAGTGAAGATGAAGACATTCAATCAAGAACCCCCTAACAGACTCATGGTACCAGATTTTCTTCTTTTCTTCTTCATTTGGATCCAGTTTGAAAATTACAAAACTGTCATGGTATCAAATTTTCGTCATCATTTTTCAGAAAGGAATGATCCAGTTTCAAGATCACACAACTCTCATGGTATCAAATTTTCTTCTTTGTTTGTGTGTAAGGAAATATTCATCTTGAAGATCACACAAGTCTCATGGTGGAAAATTTTCTGCTTCATTTGTGTGTAAGAAGGATCCAAGTTTGAAAATCAGAGCTCTTGTCAGGCCCACAGATGTGAAACTGAGAATTCAGGATTGTCTCCACTCACATAATGAAATTCCCCAAGCTTCAGCGAGCTTCTTCAATCATCATTCAGCCACTCACTCTCATTTGCAAAGCATCTAAAAAAGTTTATAATCACTCTTATTAGATTGCTAAAAAAGCTTGAAATTTTGCTGTCTCCACACACAATTCTCCAAACAGCCTCCTGAGCTGTACAGAAGTTCAAGTGCAGAATTTTCTGGCTACATCTTCTCCTGAGTCCTGACCCCACCCAAGATGATTTGCTTTCCATGACAAATTTGTTGTGGAATCTGTCCCTGAATCGTCTCTGAATTCATTTCTGAATCCATCTTGGATTTGGTCTCTTAATGGAGCTGACCATTGTCGTGTTGGGTGTGTGCCAATCCCCTAAAAAAAAACCACAACAACAACAACAACAACAACCAATTCTTTGATGATCAAGTTACTTATGAGTCGATCCATGGGGCTCTTAATGCTGCTGCTGCTGCTGCTGACCATCATTGTGTTAGGTGGTGCCAGAAAAAACCAGTGTTGGTCTGGTATACCTAGGCAGCTTCAAAAAGCATGCTTAAGATTTTTTAAAAATTTCTTAGTCTGAATATTGCCAAATTTGGCTAAATACTCTTATGGATGATCAGCACTTGAGCAACATCACAAAATTGGAATACTTTCTTGTAACCAGTGTTGTATGAGTGTCAATACCAGCTATATACCTACCTCATACCAGTCGGAAATCGGCCTTGGACCCAATACCAGGACTGGATAGACTGGTATGAAAGTACCCAATACCAACACTATGAAAAAACAAAAAACAAACAAGGGGTGTGTCACACTGTGGCCTTGCTATTTACATTAAAAAGTATCTGAAGGCAAAAGAAGAATCATGGAAACTCAAATATTTCACCATGCACAAATATAATCTTCACAAATTCCTCTAAAAGAAACCAAAATCCTCCAAGATATTATAACTCTACACCTAATCTCAAGTTTCAACACAAGCCGAAATATCCTCTTTCAAAAATCCTCATATAAAAATAGACCTATTATTATTACCTAAGGGTCAAAATCCCTTAAGCTACCATACTCTATAATGAATCTAAGCACAATATCCTTGCCTTGGTAGGCAAGGCTTAAAAACAAAAAGAAAACTCTGGTAAGTATCAGGACCATGCAGGTATGTTCCAAAGACCATACCAGACCAACAACAACACTGAGAAAAACATAGACCAAGACAGACCGAGATTGGAGTCTGGTGGTAACAATGGCGACAACAATAATGGCAACAAAACTGGTGCAATCCATGGTCCATTGATTGATGAGGGAATTTCCCTCGTTGCTTTTGGGGGATTTCGTTATTGGGTGGTTGGTTGTTTGCTGGAATTTTTCTTCTTCTTTTTTATATACTTTGTTATAGATGGGTGTGCTTGATTCGCCCTGTGCGTTTATCACGCATCTGGAGTCTCAGTTCTTTTTTTTTCTCATTTTTGTAATGTAGCGCAACACCGGTGAGCATCCTCAGACAGATTCAGTCAGATCTCGCATTAAGTGGGGACGCTTTTGTACAGGATCGTTTAAACTGTAGCCAGTAGATAGACTTGCGGCTACACAAGTCTCCCCCCAAAAAGGGGCGTAGTTTGGTGAATTCTATTTGAGGAAAAGGAGAATTTTTTGCCACAAATTTGAGGTAGTGTCACCATTTGGCGATTTTCTCCCAAAAAGAGACAGACTAATCTGGACCCCAACTGGCCAAACTTGCAAATAAAAGGCCAACAAACATGTGCCTCCTGCCTGGGAAGCATCGCACAAACTGTTTTTGTGGGTTGTTAGTCGTTGTTCTCTAATCACTTTTCGACGTGAGTCGTTGTTTTTCTTTTTTCGTTGAACAAATCAATCACCAGCTTTTGACACACATGGGGGAGTGTGATTTGTCAATAGGTATTTTGTTGGATGTTTTGCCCTTTCTTATGGAGGAGTTCCTAGGAGGAGGATGAAGAAGAGGACGACGACTTAAGAATGTGAAACTCCTAAACAGTATAATCATCATTAACCGTCACCTGAAAGCAGCTTCCGCCAGTGACTGGAACTAGACATTGGAACCAACCAACAATCTCTTTGCACAGCCTCCTCCAGGGACTGGAACCAGACATTGGAACCAACCAACCAACCTTCTCTGTGCACGTCTTGAAATTTGTTGCTCCCTTTCTCCTCCCTTTAAATTTGTTGGGCCATAGGGATTACAATAAGGGACTACGGGTTTCCAGGTGTTGGTTTTGGGCATTGCACTAAATGTTGCATCAAATGATTACGTTTGTAGTGAAATGATTCATGTCGTGTCGTGTCATGTCATGTCTTGGTCATGTTTGGACTAGATTGGTTCAAGTTAGGGTATGACCTCGATTTTGACACTTGTTCACAGCTCATCTATGAAGGATGGTTGTTTGTTTGTTTTTTGTTGGTCCCTGCGCCCACAGGGACAGGGACTATCGCATTGGATCCAACTTTTACGAATTTGACCTTATTAGAATCGGTTTTCACATTAGGTGAACCGTTTTACTTGACGAAAATGTTTAAACTATTTAGATTTGAAATGGGTTTTTTTGGTGTTCAAAGTGTGAAACACAGTAGATGGATCAAGCGAGAAAATTTAGGGGTTCGTTTAATGCGTGAGAGGGTGTCGTTGGCATCTTTTTTGGGTTTTGAGATTTGTCGTTGCGGTAGGCAGTCCGCCCCCAGTCGGGAAGTTGCAAAGGAGTAAAACTCAAACAAACAAACTCATCAAGGATCCCAAACGAAAGACCCCCATCAGAAGATGGCAGTAAACCTTAATCTACCAAGGGGACTTCATCCGTGTCATTGATGTTGAAGCTCAGCCTGCTCCTCTTCTGTTTGAAATCCAAGTGCATGGCAATGCCCAAGTTGTTATTCTCCAGGTTTTCTCCATGATAAATTTAGATCTTCAGGCTCGAAGAACCCACGATGGCTAACAGCAAAGCTTTGGGAGAAAAGGCATGACCAGTTCAACTGCAACCACCTAGTTCTTCATCTCTTCAGATTTGTTTAAGGCTGCTGCTTTTGTTGCTCTCCATCATCAAACGTTGTTGCTCATGCATCACCACGCAGTATTCTCGATATTGTTGTGGCAGGCAGCAGATTTTTCTGTTTAGAGCTCGAACACAAGTTCGCTACCGTCACCTTTGTGTTGCAGATCCAGTAGAAACAAAGCGGTGATTTTCTTAACCGGTTGTGGAAGGAAGTTTTGCAAGTGTTGATAGAAACTGGAGCAGTGGAACTGGCTTCAAAGCTGCAAGCTTTGCATCATTTGTCTCTTCTGTCTACTGCCAAAACTGTCAACAAGTTGGGTTGTCTTTATGCTGAAGTTGGATACCTGAAGGAGGCAGTGGACATCCTACCGGCATGTGGGGAGATGGACAACAAGCTCTATGTGAGTGTGATTGTCAATGATGGTCGAGTAGGTTGTTGGTTTCTTTTGGTTGCTTGGTGTAGTTCACATGAGAGATTTTCATTCGTGAAATAAGTCGCTGACAACGAATTGGGATTTGAAGCGTTTTTTTCCTGCCCTTGAAACTTGTATGTGTTCTTTTTCAACACTGTGACTTGGGTGTTCAGTTAGGCATGATTGGGTTTCAACCAGTAAGTATGACAGGATTAGTTGTGGAGTTGAACTTGTGCTCATGAGTCTAGTACATTGCACTCATCTCATATGTTGTAGATGTCTTATGTCCAGCCTCAGTGACCAGAGCAGTCTAATGAGCTACCAGGACTCATTGTGAATTCTCTGAGGACATTAGAGGAGGTAGTGCCACAAGGAGTTCCTGAGCCATGGCGCAAGCACAATCAGTGCAGAAGATTTTAGTTGTGCTGGACAAGGCTCCCAAGCACTTGCAGCCAGATCTGATTGTGCTCATGCCAAATCTTATTGACTTTTCAAAGCACTCATTAGCTACATATGCTCTATTGGAACATCTCCAAAACCCAGATGTGGAACCCACTTTGCATCTACCAGTATGTGTGCTTGAGCTTTGAATCTTGTTCTCTCAAGGCTATGCAGCATGGGATGTCTGCAGAAGTTGTTGGAGGTCGAAGTAAATTTTATTCCAGCAGAAATGTAGATGTTTCAATGTGTTACATGGACACTCAAAACACAGAATCTGTCCTTTCTAGGTATTGGAAGCTCTAAGCTAGTTGGAAAATGATGATGTACAATGCAAATTCCAGATACATATTGGAAAATTGTGTTCACACAATTCAATAAAGAGCGTTATAAAATTATTATTTTTCCAACAAATTATTGATAATAATTTAATATATTTGAAGACATATATTGATGACGCATATTAGGTTTCATACACAAATTTTTTTTCTTTCTATCAATTTGAATTCTCTACTATATGTATTTTGAAATTTGAATTATTTAATTTTTGAAATTTGTGATATATTTACATTATAATTCTACAAATTTTTAGATTTGGAATGTAAAATAGTTTTTAAATTTTTTTAAAAAAATTATTGTTATCAATTTCACATTTTTATTATACATGTCTGAAATAATCAAAATTCATCCCAAAAGTATACATATAATTTACAACAATTTTTAATTTAGTATATCAAGGTCTATAATGTCTATTTCTTGCATTCATTCCTTCTCATTCAATATTATTGTATATATTTTATTTATGAAAATTCGAAATTTCATTATTTGAAAGTGTGATATATTTACTTTTTATTTCTTTTTTTTTTTTGGATTTGACATGTAAAATTATTTTTAAATGACAATTTTTTTCTTGTTATTATCAATCTCACATATTTATTATCCATGCCTGAAATAATCAAAATTTGTCCCAAAAATATATATATATAATTTACATCAATTTTTAATTTATTATGTTAAGGTATATAATATCTATTTCTCGCATTTGTTCCTTGTCATTCAGTGTTGTAATATATATTTTTTGATTTATGAACTTTATCTCCAAAGGTTAAATATGAAGTTATTATTTTAGCTACAAATGTATTAAAAATTTAAATGTTCAACATAATGATATTGCATTTTGGTGTAATAAGTCAATTTTTTTCAAACCTTTTCAAAGCCAACAATGTTTGATTTCTTTTGTATCAAATAATTTTTTTTTGGAGAAAAGATTTTTGCATGATTTTCTTTTTTTGTCTATTTTTCTTCTTTCTTTTTCAAGTCTGGTTTTTTGGAAATCTGGTAGAATTTTATTCAAAAATTCAAAAATTAGTTACATTTTTACCATTAAAAAAAACACAATACAAAAGGGATTTTTAGTGAACATTGATGAAACTTACCCATGAAAAGGAAACCCATTCATCCGAATGTTGTGAGTCTTTTTTGCAAGGGTTTAGAGTTTTTAGTAGCAACACTGGAAAGAAGAAGGCAAAAGACATTTGCATTAAACATCCAGCAATAAGTTGTTGTATGTTGGTCTATTTTATGGTAATGGCTCATAAAAGGATTTGCAACACCATAGAAATGTGGAAACAATTTGCAAAATTTAAAGAATAATTCCTTGGATATATGTGGTCATGTTCTACCTTCTATTTCAAGTCTAGACAAGCAATTAGCTTAAGAAGCTTTTCTTATGGAAGACAAGGTAGCACCACCACCACTACTCGATTTCAAGCAAATGCTTATTCCTACAGTTGTCATTGGAGATGCAATGGGCAAGACTTTTTGGGTTTATTTCAATGCAAAAGGTGACACAATTAAATGTGTAGTCCCATGAAATCTTTGGGAGTTCAGACGAACTTCATTATGTTCTGATGGGTGTGCAGTTTTGTGGAATGTTTAAGAGTTTAGGGCAACTTCAAGGTGGTGTTATGGGTGAATATGCCAAGCCGAGTGTAAATAACATTATTGACATTGAAGAGGAACCCATGAAGGGGGTCCAAGTCAATTCAAACGGCCTGAAGAGGAAGGGTGGTTGTCATGCTCACATTCTATGGTTTCCATAACCTACTCTTAGATGATAGGCCTCCTCTCAAGGGGCAATTGCCATTACCAACAAAGGAAATGCAATCAATACTTCCACCCACCAATAAGATAATCTCAAATGTGGTCTAAACATCTTCAAGAATTCACTCTATGGTTTCTAGAATCTATTATTGGATAATAGGCCTCCTTTCAAGGAGCAACTACCATTACCAACAAAGGAAATGCAATCAATACTACCACCCACCAAATAAGATAATCTCAAATGTGGCCCAAACATCTTCAAGAATTCGCTCTATGGTTTATAGAATCTACTCTTGAATGATAGGTTTTCTTTCAAGGGGCAACTATTTTATATGTGGTTCTATCCAAGTGATCATGTTTGCATAAGAATTTTGAGGATTTTATGTTTTTGAATGATTGCCATGGTAGGGAATTTAAGGAAGTGTTTAGGTGTGGTTGTAGCAGCAACCATTATAACTGTTACAACTACCATCTACTTCAAAGATGGAATAATATTCCAAGATTTTCCTTCAAACTTCCTAATGGCATATTGTTTGGAAATAAGCAAACAAAACATGATCATTAAAGTAAGTTGGATAAGACTACTAGCAACTCCTAGCCAATCAAAGGACTTGAATTGAATCTTGGATTTGTTCAAAAGATTGAAAGTGACTCACAAACTCACGAGATTTGATAAATGAAAATGAACACACGCAAAAGTAATGCACTTGAAAAAATATTTAGAAAAAGGAGAATGGAAGACAAGACAAATGGGTGGGGTTTTATCACAAGTGTCACATTCAAAAAATGAGCATATGTATTATGCTCATATACAGATTCTTAAACCTTTTAGACTTCCAATATTTTTACTAGATTCAAAACACCATAAGACATATAACCGTTTCTAGATGTAACACCTTGAAAAGTTGAACGTTTTTTGTGAATAATATGGAACACCAAAGGGGTTTGTCTATTTAAGAACATGAAGAGAACTGGACACCTTATGGCTTTCCAATATCCATCTTTTCAACTTCCATTTCAATGTGTATAAAATAATAAATAACACGATAAATAACTAACTTAGATTTTGATTTTTACAATCATGGTTTCAAGTTTTTCAAGTAGACTAGATTCTATGCTTCAAAATCTGATAGCAAAATCTACACTTCAATTTCTTGTGTTGGCACCAAACAAAACATTAGTATCACCATAAAAAAAACAATGGTGTGCTACCACGGGCCAAAAAACACTTTTGGACAACTATGGATGTTGGGATTTTCAAACCAAACAATCATTTCAAAGCTATGGACAATTGAAAGAATTTATAAATGGTTGGGTGCAAAAAAAAACAATATTTTTCTCAACACACAACAACTACTTGCCATGTCCATGTATTCTACATACAAAGGCCCAACTATAAGTTTAAACCAAGTTGTTACAAAAAAATGTAATATTGTTTTATTTTGATGTTAACACCTATAGATTTCCATGAGAGCTCCACACACTCCTATTAATAGAGATAGTTGAATCTTTGATCAAAATAACATGTTTCCAAATCCAAAGTGTCATGTTTCAATCTGATTTTTAGTTTTTCTACAACAAAGTCCTTGCCTTTCATGGCATAATTTGATCTAATAACAAAAGTACACAAACATAATTTGAAAATATGTCTTCATGCAAATGTTTAAAATAGATTATAATCCATCAAACCAAGAAGTTATAATTTAGTTTCTACAAATTTAAAGGATTAAAGGACTCACTCCCTAACTAATTTCAATTTCAAAGGTTGTGCTCATTTAAGCATTGATCACTTCTATACACCATTTTACATTCACACATTGGGCACAACTAGCCTTCATCTCCAGGTGGAACTCCAGATCAGGAAGACACTAATATCTTTAGATACAATGTTGAACGACATAAAACCCAACTTAACAAGATAGATGCAAGTACAATAATTATTTTGCATGAGTATTTCAACTCAACAACAAGTGTTAGGTCTAACATCCAAATAACATGAAATTTCATACATTCCTAGTTCGAATGTCGCAACCTTAGCCTTGGGCTTGCAACCAAAGCAAAGGCTTGCAAAAACGCGGGCAAAGAGTGAACTCAAAAGTCACATTTCATGCTTTCGGGAATGCAAGAAAGTGTGAGGGAATGAACCTCCACACTCCCAAATGAACTCCCATTTTGGGAGTTTTAATCACAATGAGCTCCTAAATTTTTAGAGGGCAATTGCAAGGGTCAAACTCATTAGATTAAAAAAATTCTTATATCATTGGAAATTTCTTAGAGCGTAGATGTCTAAAGTGGGCTCGCATGACCCATTTGGACACTTAAAACACAAGTTATGGGCAAAAGAAGAGCTGTGAGTCAAATTGGCAATTTGACTCCCGACCACTAAAAGTCAGGAATCGCCTTGATTTCCTTACTTTCAAGTGGCATGCCATATACCCTTGGAAAACTTTCAATGAGAGATACAACTTTGTTTCAGACCTCATCTCAATCGGAGGTTTGCATGTAAAGTTATGGGCTCCCAAAGTCGTGGGAGTCCCAGGACAAAATGTCATTTGGGTGTTGGCCCCGTGGCCATGCACATAATATACTATAAAGGGGAAGGTTATGGTTTCCCCCAAATCCAAGCTGTGATGAGTCTTATGAATCCGTGTTTACCTGTGGCTCTTCCGTGCACCAAACTGCTTTAACTATGCACTAACCAACTTGTTGTTTGGTTTGTGCAAGTCTGTGTGAGTAATTTTTTTTTTTTTCAATCTTTCTAGTCCCATCCCGAAGCTCCAGCATGCCCCTCTACCCCCGAAATGTTGTGAGCCAAAGAGCGCGCCCAACTCCTTCTTCCGTTGTTTTCACCTTTGGACTCGCAGTTGAATCCATCAAGGAGCTTGGAGGTGCGTCATAAAACCTAGTCGTTTGAAAATAAAGATCCACCAAACTATGCAATGATGTAAATATCAAAAATCTAGTTCCCTTGTCAAGAAATGTCCATATACAAATGAAGAAACTTATTTTGTCATTTAGGGTTCAACTTGAAACTAACCACATAAAGGGGGACAATAATTAATCACTTAAGATCAAACAGGTCATTTACAATTGCTAACAATTTCGCAAATTTCAGGTCATGTTTTTATTCTCATGGATGTTTTGAATGTCAATTATGACCAAAATGACATTCATTTCAATAAATGAGATGCATACAATCTTATCTGTCAAGAAATATAATCTACTTACAAGGGGACTTTGAGTCCATACCACCTTAAATGTATGTACTTTGAGTTTGACAAAAAGAATAACATGGCATTTTACTTTTCTTTGTCCTACCAAGCCATGGATATTGTTTTTCAAGAGTTAGATGTAGTTGTGAAAGATGAATATGCATCCTTGCCCTTTGCTATCTCTCCTCAAAAGGTGGAATCTCCTGTAAAAAAATCAATGATCAACCAACAAGTCTCATTGGCAAGTCAAGTGTTAAAAAATCCAGAATCTGACAATTCCCAACATGTTCCAAAAATAGTTGAGCTTAATGATTTTGACACTGAAAAAATGAAAGTTGCAGAAATATAACCTTTGAAATGTTTAAAGAAAATATTACTTTCATCTGAAGCATCTAAAGAGAATAACAAACAAGTTAGTCCAATTGAAATTCATGAAGAGGACAGCCCAACCAATCCAAAGAAAAATCGCGGTTGACCTCTTGGATCAAAGAACAACAAGAAAATCCAGTTGCAAATAATGTTGTCTAGAAACACAATGTACTTACAAAAAAGGGAGCAACTTTTTAAACAACATACAACAGCATTTTGTGTATAACATTAGATATGAGAACAATAACAAACTATACATTGGGCATAATATCAATCCATACAAATAGTTCAAACAACATATGCGTAGACCACCCAAGAAAATGAAACATGACATTGATATGAACAAAACAATCAATCTAACATTTAAGCTGGTTATTTTGTATTCAAATATGCATAAGTATAAGGTTGATAGAATGGAAAACCATTACATTCAATATTTTGGTAATACCTCTAGTACATGCTATAATAACCTTAAAGGAAAACCTACATCATACAAAAAATATTGGTATTTGAAAAGGAACAATATGATATGTAAATGTTGAAAATCATATGTTGTGATTTTCAAACCATAGAAGAAAAAGTCTTGCCTTCATTGCATCCTTTGCATCATTCTTCATATGGCATTAGTTAACCAAATGTCCAACACTTGTGGATCCAACCATTCACACACACCATCCATATTTAGATCCTTGGTGACAGACATGTGTTCATGCCCACCACATAATGATTGTTAACCCAATATAAGTTGGGCATAATGAAAGCCACACATCTCTTAAGCCTACTTTGTTTTGCCAAATTGTTTTCACATGATTTCAGCATTCAGAGCATTGAAATGTACCCATATTTTGAGGGTATCAGATTTTTCATTACCTTCTAAAAACTGAAAATTTCAACATTTTGATGCCTAATATTTTCAAGTATCTATGATTAACCATTAACCTCATGTCCTTGTGTCTCTCCTATCAACAGATATCCATCACTAGCAAATGTAGGAAGAATGGCATCGTTAGTTGTATCCTTCTGCATGAGTATGGCTTGAGGAAAAGGAGAACAAAGGAAAAACCTTGTGATTATTTCACACAAGATGTTCTAGCTTGTGATAATGTGCAAAAACTAATAACCTGCCATATAGGTGTGTATTGTATTCACCTTGAAAAACAAGCACCCACATTCATCCTTCATGTTGCCTAAACATAGCAACCCATAATACATCAACATCTCATCTTCCTAATGGCTTTGCTTGTCTATGAAAAGCTACCATTTACATCAATAAGCTATGAATTCATCTTAAATTAAGCCACCAAGGTTATTCAACTATAAGTAATTACATGTAGTTCTAGCATTGTGAAAATGCAGTACCACTTGGGAAAGAGTCCACTAGAATGAAGTAACATGTGCACATTTCCATGACCATGTGGTTTTTTTTTAACAACAAAGGTAACATAAGCTCTAGTTAACTCCCTTAGTGTTGCATTTTAATGAAATTCTTGTGAACAAGGTTCCCTCCTAATTACCTGAATGACATAGATATTTCAATTGTATACAAGATGTAGCAGAATTGTGGTGAAGCAAAAAATACCCACTAATAATTGATCCCATTTTGCTGCATAACAACATTTGCAATTGAACAATTGCATGGATAAGTGCATCTTCATCTTGTGATTGTGCTTTATAAACTAATGCCCCACTCACAATACACCAACCCATTCCATACCAGATAAAAAAATAGGAACATAATGAAAAGAAAAGCCAATGATTCATGGAGAATATCAAACAGTTGCATTAAGTTTGTAACTCCAGCACAATAATGCTTTCCTTAGAAAAGACAAATCAAGAACCTGAAATATGCCCACCTTTTACATGGACTAATTGTGTTACACATTGCCATGACCATTAAAATTTTGATAACCTCAGGAACTTTCTCCGTGACAACCTTCACTAACTCTGGATCTACATATCAACAACTTTAACAATACTGAATGCCTCTTCCTAGAATCATGAAATCTTCACCCTTGAATCTTTCAACTTCATCATCTTGATCTTTGATTAAGATATAGGATTCTACAAGCCCTCTCAATTTCTATGGAGCTTTAGGAGTGGTTACTTCAAAGCCCACCTTTAAAACCTAAAAATAAACACATTTATTAAGTCTTTATACCCAAAAACCACCAAAAAGTCTTTGGAAACGTTGGGAAGATTTGTCTTTTAAATTCTTTCAAGACTTATGAACAGAAATTTGATAGCAACCATAGCTCTAGATTCAATAGGTTTATAAAAAACCAAAAATATCACCTATTCCACATTATCCATAGTGACCTTGTCTTTTAGGGGCCACAAGATCCATTGATGCTTCTATTTCACCATATGGAACCAATCCCTTTTGTGGCAACTACAATTATACAAAAATGCACATTTGATCCAATTTTCCTTCAACTTTAGTGTTACTGCATATATAGATCCCAATTCATCCCCACCTACATGTATAAGTTGAATTTGTGGTGTCCATGCACTTGAAGCACACTTTCATAGACGCCATATCTTGGTGAACTAAATGCAAGGTGCAATTTCTATTCCATCAAAGATTGTCACACCCTACACAAATTGAGCATCCAACTTCCCACCCAACCCAAACATGTTCCTTCCAAAGTGAGCTTCTAGTTTTCCACCATGATAAGGACAACCAAGCCCCCCATGGTGAAGACTCAACATGGAAAAGGCTAGTAGGCTTCCCCCTAGTACATTGGGTTAGCTAGGCATTCCATCTGTAGTAGAATCGACATAAGTAAATTAGTAGCAAGAAAAGCCTAACTGTGCTTTTCTGCATGCAACTTCAATGACCCAAGGTTGATTTAAACATCTAGCCACATTTAGGAGGCCAATAGAACATCAATGAAATAATTGTACCATTTGACCACCACACATGGGTAGGTGAATGTGTTGAGGGTGAAATAGTGGTTGGTCAATTTGATCATAACACATCTATTTTCTTGGAAGCAAGCTTGACACAAGTCATGTATTCTACAAAATGGACAAATTCACAATGCATATCAATATATGTTGAATGGGTCACCATCAATTGGTAAGATAACAAGAGGAAAAACACATGAATTGATAATACAAATGCATGGAGATTTTGTTACATGGACATATCAAATCAAGCATAAATTCTTTCAAAACTTTTCTTTTTCGCTTGACTCTTTAGTCTTAACAATGAGTTGTTGCCCCTCTCTGACCCTTAGCCAATCGAAATGGATAGCTAGTTCAACTTCTTGAATCAGGATCATTGAAAATGTAATAGTCCATTATATTTTCCATCCTTGCATCCTATTTGGGAGGGAGAGATCCTCACCTTTGGCACTTATACTGAGGTCTTTGAATATTTTGAAAATGGAAGTATAAAAGAGTATAAAAATGGAATTATTAAAATATTAAAATTAGAAAAAAATAAATTAGAAAAAAATGGAAATATTTATGAAAATGGAAGTATGAAGTGGAAGTACGTAATGAATATCTAGTGGGCAATTGGACTATTTCCAATAGCATAATTAATTCTTCATTAATTGTTGGTCACAGGGCAAGAATTTATCTAGTGTCAACCAATGGAGAAAGTGAATTAGTTGATTTTTAAAATTTTGAAGCTACACCCAAGAAACTAGCTCATAAAAGCATACACATACATAACCCTACAATTGTGGGATGCCCAAAAAGCTGCATCATGTAAACATAATTGCAACCCAATATACAACTTTCATTGAACTACTGTAAATTGCACCCCAACTGCCAATATCTTGAGATATTCGAAATCATCAACTTCAAAGGCCACACACTAGAATCTAGTGATTGGCTTTCAAGGAATACACCTTTCAGGTTTCATAGCCTCTTGACCTCAATAATTTTGTAGCTTTTAGGTTTCATAACTTCTAATGTATTTGAAGTCCAAGAGGAATATTTTGTTTTATTTGCTTCATTGTTATTTGTAAAGCATGCAAACCACCTCCCAAAAAACCTTAGCACCATCTTCAAACTATTATAATGCTTTCACAGTTAACATACCCATTGCTTTAATAGACCTTAGGTGTAAAGTGCCACAGTCTCAATACATACTTTGTGATAGCACCTCCAATTCAAAAAGATCAAGTGTAATTTAGTTGAATAATACCTAAGTTAGATAATGGCATCTTGATAGCTAGTGCAGATTAGGAGCCATGGATCTCCCAAGGCAAAACATTAGGGTTTGCTAACTTCTACTGCATTAAATGGGGGTTCCAATAACTGACCAAATGTATCCCATCTTTCAAAAATTGAGGAGCTAGATTTTGAAGCCATAGAGAATTCCCTTTATAAATGCATTGGACCTTTTCTTTCTAATTAACTTGCACCTAATCTTTCCATATGTTATGCCATGTGTATTTTAGTTGCCCACGAGGCTTAAACATATCCTACATTGAAATGAGCTTTAGGATGCTCCCAAACAAGTTTGTCTCTTCATGAAATCAAATGACCACATTCATTTATTTGTCATTCTTAGATTCCACCATATTCCAATCCTCTTTTAAGATCCATCTACAATCACATGGGAGGGCCTGGACCATAATTTCCTCCCATAAAAAAACCTTTTTGTTTTAGAATCATTATGTGCATACACATTGGCCACCCCCAAGTACCCTTTAAGAATCCCACCCAATCTTACCCCTAAACCCACACACTCACATCCACATGGCCAATGTTGCCTAAATTTCTTTCAACAACTATCTTACAACATCCTTAAGTGTGATAATCCTTCTTCCTCCCACATCTTCCCCACATTGTTTAATGTGTTCTAATCTTGACGCACCATTAGCTAGGTTAACAATAACAAATTAATTGCCACTAATTTTCATTAATTTGCAATGTGCATCCCTCTTTTAGATGAACTTAATGAATTGACTATAACCACATATCCACTAGGCAATCCATCCAATTTAACTCAGTTCCCCTTATCACTTTATTCTATTCCATTTATTTGTAAAAAGCCACCCAAGGCCAATGATTCCAAATATTGCCTCTGTTTGCACTCTTGGGATATTCTTCCTTATTCAAAATTTTGTTGTTGTTTTTTTTAACCCCAATTAACTTTGAAGGAGACCAAGCCATGCAACATGTTATAATATGCTACTTATCCTTTATTAACATCCCTTCCTATATTACCAAATCATTTGTTTTCCTTTCAAATTCACCATCCCCCCCCCTCCAAACTTCCATCCTCCTCTCCTCCTTTGATGTTTTTTTTCCATCTATACCATTCGACATTTGATTCATTACAACCTTTGGCTCTTTCTTTCCTTGGCTTTGGATTCCTCCACCATCTATGTCACCAAGTTGATTGTTTTCACTCCGTATGTTAAATTCATTCACAACCTTTAATAAACTTAACACTTGGACCCACACTAGTAGATATTAGGCAAAAAATTAGCCACCCCTAACACCTTGTTATGAGCCACTCCCCCCTACCCCTTGGAAAACATGCAAGGGGTGTCATAATTAAGCAATAAACTTCTATGTCTCTTTACAAATATCTTACTTTATTTTGCCCTTGTTTAAACCACATAACAATCCCTTTCCTTTTCACTACTTTATCCCCTTACTCATATTATGTGACGCGCCCCCAAGTTCCTTGTTAGACCCAAAAGGGTCCAACTATGTTAAAGAGCGAAAGTAAATGGAACTTGGTGCCACTCCCAACTTCCAGCACTAAAAGGGGTAAGAAGGGCGTGCTGAAAGCTTTGGGATTAGACCAGGACGAAGGACAAGCTATTTAGTTACTCGGTCTTACATTCAAAACCAACCAACAAGTTGGTTAGTTCACATTTGGAACTCTTTTGGTGTTGGGACAAGCCACGGGCAACCCTAGGCTCACTTGACTCACCACGGCCTGGACTCGGGAGAAGCCACCACCTTCCCTCATATAGTATTCTCTGTGCCTCTGTGCCGCACTTGCATCAGAATGGCACTTTTTCCCGAGACTCCCAAAGTGAAGTCTCGAAATTGTCCTGGTTTGGACTCTCGGGACTTTGGGCGTTCATAACTTCTCGTTTCGACCTCTGATTGGGATGAGGTCTAAAGCAAAATTGTAGCTCTCCTTGAAAACTTTCTAATGGTGTATAACACTTCACTTGTACACACCAGGATTAGGTCGATTCCTGACTTTTAGTGGTTGGGAGTCAAACTGCTAGTTTGACTCCCGACCCTTCTTTTAACTATAACTTATGTTTCAAATGTCCAAATGACTCATGCGAGGTCATTTTGGACATTTACACTTCAAGACCTTTCCAACGGCATAAAGAACACCTCAATGCAAGGTATTTTGACCCTTGCAATTGAGTTTTAAATTTTTGGGAGTTTTGGAGGACTCCCAAGTCCCATTTTCGGGAGTGTGAGTGGTGACTTCACACTTCCCTCAAAGTGGGGTTGCGACATTATGACAACCCAAAACCCTAAAATAAGGAATTACAACCAAGTACATAACCACACACACACACACACAGATTGCAATAAAAAATTTTCAACAAAAGTTTCACATTTTAAAAAATAAAAATAAAAATTATAGTGGAGTTTTTAGTTCGTAATCCTTAGTTGGGTTTCTCCTCTTCTAACCAATTGTAAACTCTTATTCATACCTAACAAAACATCCTTTTGCCAAAAAGTAGCACCACTTCGTCTTTTTTTTCAATATTTAATTATGTCACTTCTTAATTTCAACCATACTACCATTCATTATCTATTCAAGCTCCTTGAGATCTATTCTTTTCCCCTCCTACTTGCCTTATTCTAACTTTGAAAGGGAAAACCTTTAATCCTCCTACAAATCAGCCCTTCTTCCCTTCATCTCCTCCCTCTTTTCTATTTCTATCTTGCAAGACCAAACATTAATTCCTAATACCTCCATCCCCATTCCCCCTTGAATGCAAAAACGTTTATAATGCTCCATTGAACATTTGCCATCCTCAACAAACATTGCCTTCTGCCTCCACTTCTATCATTTGCTTGGGGGTTGTCCCCTTGGAAATTCACTTGCCCATGATGTAGCAACCACCCCCTTGCCCCACCTTGCATCATCAAGATTTGCCTAACCCCTTAACAACCCATATCTCATAGCATCATCATCAATCTTCACACTATCTCACTCCACACATTATTCATCATTTTAAGAGGTGGAAGAGTAATCAATAATGCTTCCCACCCCCCTTCCTAACTTTAAGAGGAAAATATTGTTGTTGTCCTGACCTAACCTTAATTCTTGGCACCTTCCTAAAAGCCACTTTCACCCTACCCATACCTTCTTATCCAATAGACTTAACTAATCTAGGTAAAACATGATAACCATGTCTTAATTTAATTCGACAAACCTACTTCTCACTTTATCATATCCAAATCACCCATCCATGATAGTCCATTCGAGACAAGATTCAACCCCTTGTCCTATCCCATGAATCCAGGGTTACCTTAAAATTCCATTAGCTGACTACCTAAGCTTAACCAAAACTAGGTTAGGTTAATTGGGGCCCAACAATAGAGGCTTGCTTTTCCTTGTCTTGTTATTTCTTTTACTAAAAACTTCAATGAATTTGTTCCCCCCCCCCCC
>Ga0209611_10006724_pt1 | contig 18689 bp, 14 predicted proteins | sample S1TSphgellanicum_3_FD_187693 | JGI IMG/M metagenome (GOLD analysis project Ga0209611, IMG submission 187693) | Host-associated microbial communities from peat moss isolated from Minnesota, USA - S1T2_Fc - Sphagnum magellanicum MG (SPAdes) (version 2) | ecosystem: Host-associated > Plants > Peat... | reverse complement strand
ACACCAAGGTATTTAACTACAAGACCAAACCACAAATAACCAAACTAAAATAAATAACGAAAGTAATTCAACCTTGTGAAAGTAACCTAGTTACTTTCCTACTCCAGTAACTAATGAAACCTAACTAATTGAGCTTGAATTCTCAACAATGAGCTCAAGGTTAAGGTCACGACAATATTTCTATCATGAAAGTTGATTGGGATTTTGTGGTGGAATTAACTTATGCACCTTTAGGTTTATCAAATGGCATTAATGTGTTTAACATGTTAATTCTCAATTTGAATCAAAATGCAAACTTAAGGTGCATATCCTAACTTTTAAAAAATAAACAAATGTGTAAATTCTAGGATGAGAACTTTAAGATGTGATTAAAACAAACCCACAACTAAAAGTTCAAAGTGAAATCAATTTGTATAACCAAGAAAAAAAGGCTATTAATGCAAATTTTTAAAAAATGGTACATAATTAAACCATGGGCAAACCAAACTCAAAAAACACATCATGTAACCTAAACTTGAAAAAAAATCACCACATCTTTTCCTATAATATATTTTGTGACTAATAACATGGGTTGCATCAAAATGACAAAAATTCATGGGACTTCCAAAATACTTTTAAGGAAACAAAATATTGAAAATTTAATAATTTCTTGGTTTTGCTTAAGTTATGTGTCTTAAAATGTTACAAGTTCATAATTTTAACATACAAGTTTCAATTTTCAAGTGCAAATACCTTTTCAACATTGTATCAAGGGTAAAATCATCCTTGTGTTGTACCATTATGAACCACCTCAAGGAATGGTTAAGGAACCAAAAATGGCCAAATCATTTTCCTAAGCCCTTTACTTTAAATGTTTTCAAAACTATAATTTTTTTTTTTCATGTTTATCAATTATATGCACTAATATACAGTTTGAAATTTATTTAAGAATTAAAAAAACAAAAAAATGTGTAAAAAAAAAATTCTTAATTACAATGGCCCTTTCAAAAATCAATAGCCTTAACTTTGAAAATTCATAACTAAATTGTACTTATTCAATTAATCGCTTAATAAAAACTTAAAAATAAAATGACTTCCAAATTACCTTAGGAAAAAATTCCTAAAAAAAATTTGAAATCATGTTTCAAATTTATTTTCCTAACCAACAAATTCAAGGAAAGGAAGCAATTTGACATCCTTGAAACTTTTCTAAATGTAATGATTAGGAACATCAAAATACAAAATATTTTTGATATTAATGAAATTTCAAATTCTATGAAACCAAATAATTGTACTCATTAAAAATATTATGAAATTTTTTATTTAAATGTTTTTTATGATTTTTCAAAGTTCAAAGGGACCCAAAGAAATCAAGGTGTGATGTTCCTATTGTTACCACCCAAGGATGCTTTTGCCCTCAAATTCTTAATTTCTAAAGTCATTTGACCTTTTTTTTTGGGTTTTAATGGTTGGGTTACCCATTCGATTTTCAATTTTTCTGTGTGCATTTAACTTTTAGTTTAGAATATTAAATGGATAATGGGAGTTCATTTTTTATATTTAAGTTTCAAGACCTTTCTAATGGTATATTGAAGGCCTCATTTGGACTAAATTTAGTACTTGTACTATTGTCCCAAAAGTTTGAAATTGTTTAAGACTTCAAGTTCAAAGTAAAAAAATGTTCAAGAATGTTGGGACAAACTTTCTAACACTTTACAAAAATAATTGAATCTTGGAACACTATTCCCACACATTCTCAAGTCTTATGTTTTATCTTTGGTTTCAAGCCCAAAATTAGGGTCACAACATTGATTCAATCATATTTGAAGAGTTATGCTTCAACTTGGTGGAAAAAGGTGAAACCAAAAAATGCTAGAAACAATGGTTATTCTTGAAAAAATTTCAATGATCGTATTAAGTTGTAATTTATCCCAAAGAAATCCAATTATATTTTGAAGTGCCAATTTTGAAACCTTGGAAATTATTGAGTGATAATCCACAATAGTATGTGAAAACGTACATCAAACTCATGTCATAGATCATTCACATGCATGAGCTTGATTAGGTGTGTCAATTTGTGATGAGACTTCCAACTTGGGCCAAATTGAAATTTTAGGAAAATTGGCATGCTTAATTGTTAAAACTTATCACAAAAGTGAAAAAGTTATCTAGTGTGGGGTGTGGTGAATAATTTGGGCCCAAAAATGAACACATCATGAAGGGTAATGGAGTCATGGACATGAGGCTTCAAAAGGAAAAAAGCCCACATAGTTCAAAAAGACAAGTAAACCCAAAGGGAATTTCTTGAAAAACATGGGCCCTTTTGAAAAAAATAATCTCAAACGTGACTTGTGGAATTGGAAATCCAAGGGGCCATGCTTCAATTGCAATGAGATAGGACAACATTCAAAATATTACCCTGAATGGAACCAATGCAACTTTAAATCCACTTGGTAAATTTCCTAACCATCAACTTACACAAAATGAAGGTAATAAATTCATATTCTTGAAGGGAAAAAACTCTTAACATTAGGTTTTGTGTCTTTTGCGCATAAAGGCCTCCCATTCATTCAATACAACACAAAAAGGTTTTGAACAAATGAACTCAAACCAAAGGAGCTTAAATTAACCATGAAGGTGCATTTTATGAATAAAGTCCCCCATCCCACTTCAAGGTAGGCTAAGAACGTACCTCTTTAATTCAGAAATTGGAAATAATTTCATTGTATTCAAGTAAGGCAGAAGGAAATGTGTTTTGGATATGGACTTCATAATTAAGAATTCTTAATGTGTCCATTGAAGGCCATAATATGTTAATTGCAATTCAATTTTAAAATGGAATAATTTGTGTGAAGACACATGAAGTGCTTAGTGTGGGCAAAATGTCACAAATCCACTTAATTTAAGCCCAAACTTGGAAAAATGAATGAATACAAGGGTGGTAAATGTTATGTGTGATGCAAGTAATGGATGAATCCAAACCTTAAGAAGACTCCAACCCTTATTGATGTCCAAGATATTGTGTTAATTGTTGGTAATAGAAATTTCATTACATTTTCATTTCATTAATCCTTATAAATTTTGAAATGTTTGTTTAGGTCTTTTTTAAATGGTACATTACAAATTGGTGCCTAAATAATTAATCCACCATTCTTGTAAGCCTATTGGTCTATTAGAGTTATTAAATCCACATTGTGTCCTTTATGTATCAAACTATGCACCATATTTGGTAAATTTTAGTGGATCTAAAGAGGTTTTAACAACAATCTCATGGAAGGTTTTCTTTTGGGATCCCAAATGCATTCTCAACAATGTTCTCTCCTTTGTGATGGATGTTTGTTATGTGGTTGTATGTAGTGTAATGTCTTTGAAAGGCACTTAAGCCAACATAACAAAAATAATATTTATTATCAAAGAGGTATAATTTGTGAATGTTCTTTGATTATTGTATTTTGTGAAAAATTATTTTTCATGTAGAACTTTGTGATAGATTATAAACCTTCAACTTGAAGTCATTAATGGAATTAGGTAACCCAATGCGCATATCAAGAAATTTCATTTTTTGATCTTCAATTGTTTATATGGCCATTGCTTTTGTAGATGAATAATAGTTGGTGGAGTGGACTTTTGACTTTTTGATGGTTTTTTCTATGGCAATTTGTGTGCCATCAATGGCACCTTGAATTGAAAGTAATTAACATAACACATAAAACCTTCCATTACCTTGCCAAATTCATTAGCATGTGGATAAGAGATTTGCTGCTTTAAGACTATATTGATGGGATCAATAAAGTTGTAAAACACCATGCATATTGAAGATTTGTTAGTAAAAAAAATTCAAAACAAGTAAGGTATTTTACAACATTGACAAACATTCACAACCTTAATTCCTATTGGAAATGCACATCTATAGTTTGTATCTCCTTTCTTGATCTGTGTTTTGAATGTCTTCATCAATTGAAGGACATTTATTTTTCTTATGCAAACATTTTTGGTCCATTTGGCATTATTAAACTATGTCCTCATGAATTGCGAGTACTAATGTTAATTTTACCTTAACTTGGTTTCCCAAGTTTTGAGTTTATAATGTCATGTCATGTACATGACATTTGAAATTAGTGAAAGACAAATGCATTATACATATATATTAAAACATATGAAATTTGTTTTCATTGTTTGGAGTGTGTTCCTCCTCAAAATCAAATCTTGGTTTCATCTTTAATGAATATTGAAGCTGTTGTATATTTAATAATACTTGAACAAATTATGTGACCAACGAAAATTTCAAACTTCACATCATTTTGGACTATCATTTGCATAATCGAATGGTGATGCAATATATGACCATACAATGCAATGAATATGTAAGATATGCATTAACAACACTAAGCTATCAATGTAGATCTTGCTATCATATTTTACATCTAGTTGTGTGCTAATAGAGAAAATGAAGATGAGTACTTATATTTTACAACTTACTCAAGTTACCCAATGGGGTTTCACAATCTATCTAAAAGGACCTTAAGATTGGGAAAAAAAATTGATTAACACTTAAAAACCCAACAATGAATAAGTGACTAATTGCATAATGACTTTGTTTTAATGGGAGATTTAAATGTCAAACTTCGAACTTCTGTTAATAGATCTAGAACTTCTTATCTAAATATATGCATTTCTATGGAACATGCCCATCCATCATATGCACACATAATACTTGAAATGTCAATGATTGGGACAAGTTCAAATCAAAATTTTATGGCCAAATCCTAGACTATTGTGTAATCTATCTCTTCCTTCTAATAGGCAAAGGCAACAAAATTAACAAAATATTTTTTAAAAAAGGAGATAAATTACTAAAGTAAAAATAGCTAAAACCATCAAAATAAATAGTTTGACATGAACTACCTTTGTTTTTATTTTGCCTTTAATCTCTTGCAAAATAAAAGATTTTGAACTTACATTGAGTGAAATTGAAAATTTTGAATTTTTGTAGAATAAATTTTAATTTTCAAGATTTTTTTTTTGATGAATTAACCTAAATTTGACATTAGCCTCCTCTATGAAATGTGCCTTTTAACATCATAAGCTCAATGACTCCTCCTTCAAGGATGGAAAGAAACATGAATATTTTAGAAATTCACCATACAAATCACCACTAACCAGAATTGATAAATCTTACAATGATAATTGATTCAACTACAAAGTTCATCCATTATTCATTGAAAAGTCTATCCACAACAAACAAATGGAAAAAAATTATAAAAAAAAAAAATCGAGAAAGATGAATTAAAAAACTCACCATACAAATCACTACCAAATGGAATCGATAATACTTGTAAGGGGTGATGGATTAGATCGCAAAGTTCATTCATTCTTCATTACAAAGTTCATCCATTATTCATTGAAAAGTCTGTCCACAATGAACCAAGGGAAATTTTTTATTAAAAAAAACTTTATAATTGAGGGTGATAACGTTTAAAAAATTCACTATATGAAATAATAAATCACCACTAAATGAAATCAATAAAATTTACAGGGGTGATTGATTAGAGATTACGAAGTTCATTCATTTTTCATTGCAAAGTTCATCCATTAGTCATTGCAAAGTTCATCCATTGTCATTTCAAAGTTCATCCATTATTCATTGAAAAGTCTGTTCACAATGAACGGGTGAAAAAACAGGGGTAAAAAAAAAAACACTTTATAATTGAGGAAGATAAAGTTTATGTGGAAGTGAAGTGGTTTTTTTTTTGGTTTTCACTTTTTACTGAACGGAAAATTTACCGTTTGACTGAGTGCAAGCAAAGGGCTAGCTGGCGAGGGAGGGATGGAGGGCAGCAAGCCCCAAGAGCAAACCCAATTCTGTTTTGTTTCTCGCAAGAGCAGCAGCGGCGCTTCGCACCCTCTGTGCCTGCCTGACTGCGGCTTTTCTCAGCTGTTTTTGCATCTCCCTGATGCGTAACTTCAGTACCTATCTGCCAGTTTTTGCCTCGCACACATCCGTTGAGTATTCAGGAAGCAATAGATTTTTGTTTGAAGACCTAACTTTCTTTCCTTTTCTCCGTTTCCTGGTTTCGTTTCGTTTCGTTTTTGTTGTTTTTCTAGATCTATCTTCCCTGTTTCATGTTGCGCGCGTTGTAAGTTTCTTGGGAGAAGATGAAGAAGCGAGGAAGAAGCGATATGTATGTATGATTGATTGATTCGTCGGGTTTCTTTTGGTTTTGGAGGCAAATTTTGGAGTGGTGTTATGTGGCGGGTTGATGGCAAGTATGGGACGGCAGACGGAAAGCTCCGGTAAGTATTGTTTTTGTTCTGGTTTGGTTTTCCATCGTGCCACTCGGATTTGATGACTCTTATACCTTCCATGGTTGCATCTGGAAGCTTTGGTATAATCAGTAATCGGGCACTATCGTTGTCACTGGGCGTGGTTTACTTTATTGTATTCTTTCCAAATTGTGCATGCCCTCCTCCACATCCCGCAGATGATGTATGCAGTAGTGAATTGATGATGGAAACTGAGTGTTGCCGTTAGAGGATCAATATATCTTCATATCTCTTGCTTGCACATGCAGGCCCTGCGCAGCAATGCAATCTGCTGTAACACATCCATGCTTTTGACCTAATTTCTTTGGTCAGTCCAGAAGAACATTTTTTCCTATCTCTTGCTTGTAAACGCCCTGCAGATGAGTGCAATCTGCTGTAGCACATCCATGCTGTTGACCTAATTTCTTTGGTTAGTTCAGAAGTTGCTTATATTTGTTTTCTGTCCTTGTAGTTCAAGCTGTTCTCTGTCTCTGTAGTTGGTGGATTTGTTTTCCCCTGCCAATCCAGTGGGCACAGTTGCAGGAGTTATGAGTGTTTTGGAGTTTCAAACAGGGCTTAGTTTCTTTGTTTCTGGCCAGCATTTGACCTAATTGGAGTCTGAATTAGGGCTAAGCACCATGTTATTGCCTCTACAGCTAGCTACTTCTCAGACAAATCTATCAATCTGATGCACATCCTCTCACAGTATTCACTGATCTTTGATGGCAGGATTATCTGTCTCTGTAAACTTCTGCTGAATTCCTGCAACTGAATGCAATTCTTAGAAAAACGTTTGACACTATTAGCAGGACATGTGGACATTATTTGTTTCATAATTATATGAGCATTTGTGAACATACAGGTGCAGGAATGAGGGAAGCATCAGTACTTGTAGTGGAGCTTGATTCTGGGGAGTTTGTAATTATTGCAAGCTTGGCATTACGGAAGGATACACAAGTGATCAGCATTGACCCAACCACAGGCATCCTACACTACAGAGGGCGATGGGGATTCGATGTATTTGCATCAGAGGGCGATGCGCTGCAGTTTCTTAAAACTTCAAGAGGCATGGTGAAGAGTTCTGTGTACTCAAAGGCAATTTTGGGTTATGCTGCTTTGGGAAGTGTTGGGCTTCTCCTTCTTGCAACAAGACTGAAATGCTCAATTCCAGAGCTTCCATGTGGTGATTGCGTGTATACGGTTGTGGAATCTCTGTGGCTGAGGATTCCACTCCGGAATCCTCAGTTCCATGCGAAAGGGGAGGCCAAAAATGCTGCAGATTTGACTGACATTCAAATTGATGGTATGCACTATTTTTGTGAGACACTGGATATCACACGCCCATTTCCAAGTGATTTTGCAGTGGATAATCCTGACAAGGAATTTGTTTGGAATGAATGGTTGGCCTCACCATTCAAGGCTATCGGGCTGGAGACCCATTGTATGGTTCTCTTGCAGGTCTGACCCATATTTCCATCCTCACATGACTTGTATTGTTCTTGCAAATCAGTATTGAGCTCATGTCTGGATTGTCTCAAGAGTATGGTTTCACTCCAATAAGGTGGCAGCAGATTTTTTGATTTTTCTTTGGAAAGCTTCAAGCCAATAGCCTGGTGGGAAGGCTGATACTTGTGGTTCTAGCCCAAATTCAACTGGATGCATGTGCCATTGACTCTGTTGACAACTGGTGAATATTTTTGGGATCCAGGGTTATTGAACTGCTCTCAGAAATAATGGGGCAACCAATTAGTTGTTAGAAAGTGTCCATCCTGAGAGGAGGCAGTAGCCATAGGGTGCTCAAGAGACACTGTAGAGTGTGATGTTACTTATTGTGGCCTTGACAGCAGTACTTGACTTTCCAACTAAAATGTGAAGTGCAGAAGATGACTTATAGGGCCAATTTCCGTAAACTATTGTTCGTCTATTTGGTATATGAGTAGTCTTACCATCTGCTTGGTTGAGCTGATGCAGGGTCTTGCAGAATCAAGAAATTTCCAAGATAATAAGGGCCGACAGGTGACTATAGTGCTCACAGCCCGGCGAAGCAGGCTTCATCCTGGAACCCGCTATCTAGCCCGTGGTCTGAATGGTGCATACAGTACTGGTGAGTACCTTGTTTTGTAATCTTGTTTGATGCTACCTCTCTGAGATTCTTCAAAGTGATGATATCTTCTTTTAGAGATGTGGAATTGTGTGGCCTTGAATTGTGGAGGTAAAATATGGTTTAGTCCTTATTCAGGCAGAACCTACTCTGATGATTCAGATTTACTTTGTTGGGAATTGTTTTCTGATATTCATGTGTTGTTGGATATCCAGGGTCAATATTCTGTTTCAGTTTATGTTTTGAAAGTTTTGTGTTCACCAAGTTTCTGTTTTCTTTTGATGTTGTGGTTCCTGGCAATGATTTGAAGCTTGTTGTTGCATGGCCAGGAAATGAAGTGGAGTGTGAGCAATTGGTATGGCCATCAAAAGTGTCACGAGGACGACCAATTCCCTTCAGCATCTATTTATGGCGGAGAGGAACTGTGCCCATATGGTGGGGAGCAGAGATCAAGTCCACAGTGGCAGAAGCAGAAATCTTTGTTTCCGAAACAGACCCATATGTGGGGTCAGCACACTATTTCCGCAGGTTGTTGCAACGCTATGGTAATCTGACAGAGGCTGGAGCTCTCAAGGAGTCTGTAAACAGGGCCAAGCCAAATTTAGTTTGCATTAATTTGCTTAGAAATGGAGTTGGAAAGCCTGAGTTGGAGCTCTCCCAACATTTTGAACAGTCAATCAAATATATGAAGTCAAAGCATGAGCTTCCAGATGCACAGATAAGTCTGATCAATTATGACTGGCATGCAACTACAAAATTGATTGGGGAACCGCGGACTGTGGAAGGGCTATGGCAGTTGCTCAAGAAGCCTACAATTGATGTTGGGTTTGGGACAGGTGAGTTTTTTCCAGGAAATTCTGTTGGTCAACCCTTCAATTTGATCAACAAGGGCCTTCAACCTGGGGGTTTCCGAATCATCTCCAAGCAAGTAGGGGTGATACGCTTCAACTGTGCAGACTCACTGGACCGAACAAATGCAGCAAGTTTTTTTGGGGCAGTTCAGGTTCTAACGGAGCAGTGCCGAATGCTGAGTCTCCCATTGGATTCAGGCAAGCATTTTCAGCCAAGCATGGTGAATGGGAGGAACCGAGACCCTTCACGGGGGGCACTTGGACCATTACCACCTGGATGGGAGAAACGCTGTGATGATGTAACAGGTCAAGTTTTCTACATTGATCATAACACTCGTACTACAACATGGAATCACCCATGTCCAGATGAACCCTGGCGGCGGTTTGATATGACAGTTGAGGAGTTCCGGGAATCAACCCTACCATACCCCATAGCTCAAATGGCTGAGCTATTTCTGATAGCAGGTGACATCCATGCAATGCTTTACACTGGGTCAAGAGCAATGCATAGTCACATCATTGAGATTTTCAGTGAGGAAGCAGGCAAGAGCAAAAAGTCATCAACAGCAACAAATTTTGCAATTACATTGCAACGTAGGTACTTGAATGTTTTGGTTGATAGCACACGACAAAAGCAGCTTGAAATTTTCCTTGGCCTTCGTCACCACAAGCATTTCCCATCCCTTCCAGATTGGCCTTTACAGGTATCATAATTTTCAGCCTAACAATGCAGATGCTTTTCTTTGTTCATCATTCTCTTATTGAGCATTGGCATTATGTTCTGTTTTCCTCTTCCTTTTCCAGCCACTCATTAGTATCTTTTGACTATGATTGGACTTGAATACCATGGGTTGTGTGTTATGTACAGGTCTTGACACGGCCATTTTCCTTTCTTTTGAAGCCAGTGCCAAGCATGTTCCCCACACTCTTCCCTCAAAACGCTTTGCTTACCTCCAAATACAAAGACATTGTTTGGGTAACTCCTTGTTCTTTGTTCTTACTCTACTCTGCTTTCAACAGTGAGATTTGCAGAATTTCATACTGGTAGGATATGATATATATCCATAATGTGTACAGGATGGACCTCTAATTCAGAACAGTGGGCTTTGTGGAGTGAAGGTATGTCCAGAGATGGCAGAGGTGGTGGAAGTTATTTGTGTACTGGCAGAGCCGGCCCATATTTGTCAAGTGCTTCTTACAACTGCACATGGGGCAGATGACACAACCTCTCCAGTGTCCTTTGATCTGCGGGTTGGACGAACTCTTGATGAGTTACATCTTGTACTTGAGGTTAGCTTTCCCTCAACTGAGATGTACTATTTGTGTGTGGTTAACTTTTCTTATTTTTGTTAAGTCTTTGAACTGTTGCAAATATTTGATGTTTGAACTATCTGGGGCAGGGGATCCCAGCTTTGGCTCTCAGCGTCATCTATTATATGTCAATCTAGAAGAAGGGTGGTAGTAATGGTCAAGTGTATGATGAAGTGTAGGGAGCCAATATACCCCGATGTGCAAGTGGAACTCAACTTTCATATCTAGTACGTGGTGCCATGGACCCTGAGGACATTGCAGTCACAGGGGCTGGAATAGGTGAAAAGTCTTGGAGCTGGCTTTATGATTTTGAAGAACAGGAAGGTGAGCTGGATTTCCTCATGCGTGTAGCAGTCTTCACTTTCTACCAAGGCACCCCTCGCACCCCAATCACGATTGGTGAGGTATTGAGCCCATGCCTCCTCTTTCTCTGAATTTGTTCCCATTGAGATTTTTTCTCAGATATGGTCTCTGTAAGGAATGCACAAGCTGCTGCATCCTGAGGAAGGAGTTTCATGAAGTAAAGAAGTTCTGAGTTTCCTTAGGTACTTTGGTGAGTTAAAGATTTAAGCACTCAAACGTTCATCCATGACATTCTATCTTGTTGATGGGCATCCACTGGAACTCGCTTATAAGGAATGAGAATTGTCTATTTTGCGTTAGTCATGCTGACCAACCCATTAAATCCTAGCAATTGCTGAGTGATTTCTACCAAGAGTTCAGTAGTCTCTGAAGGGAAACCTTGGTGTTGAGTTCTGATGCTAATCTTGTTGCTGTATTTTACCCAGTTTGGGGCCTTGTATAACACTGGTCTTGTTTTGGGACTGGGCAGCTGGAGGTTCTGGGCGTCTCACTGCTCTGGGATGGTATTTGCAAAGAGATTAACCTAGGTCCAGCTGCAGAGTCTGAAACTCACCCCTCTGAGCAGCAGGAAACTTTGATGATGCCTCCTCCAGATGTCAAAGCTCTGCCACTCCCACATATGGAAGCTGCAAAACCATCTCCAGTAATTGAGGGTTTTGACTGGCTTACTGGGCACTGGGATGAGCAGATACAACCTACCAATCCTTTTTTGAATGATTCCGATGTCATTCATACTGCTACAAATCCGTTCCTTACCTGGGATCCCTTTGCGTCAGAGTTAGCTTCAGGACCTCCCTCAACAGGTGGATCAGGAGCTCCTCAACAGCCCAAGAGTACCAACTCACCATCAACATTGGTCTCCAGAGCTGCCATAGGAGATTATGTTGAGATTGCCGAAAAAAAGTTTGGTTCAGATCCTGTATGTGATTCTACACCTGCATCTGAGGTCCAAATCATGTTAGGTGTGGAAATTGACACTTGTCTAGTTTTGTGCAGTTACTGTGAAGAAGAGGCCTTTAATACTGGTGTTCTGGGGGTGTGCACCACAGGGAAATACTTTGACGTTTCAAGAAGCAATGGAGCTTGATATTTGGCGTTTGAACTTAGGGTTATCGGCTGCACAGAGAGATCATGCTCTTTTGTCTTTAGGCCGGGATCCAGCTTCAATCGACCCCAATAAGCTTCTGGATCCCACTTATTTGTTCCAGGTTTGTATTTAAATGTAAATCCAAGGAGAGATAAGAGAGACACAGAGAAAATCATTTGTTTAATGCTCAGAGCATGTTACAGGGAGTTCAAATTATCAATCTCTTGAACCATGGTGCTTATTATACAGGTATGGCAAGCTGCATCACAGTTAGCAACTGTCTCTCAAGCAGTTGCAGAGGACAAGGAATTGTCAGCTGTGGGACAAGAGACTAAGGTGGCTACGAGCTTCCAAGACTGGGATGACAATATTCTTCAAACTGGGTGCTCTAACAACAATTGTGGTGTTCGCATTGTGGAACCCAGCCCTGAGAATTCCAGCTTCAAGAAGACAGGCAGCTCTAGTTCTTCATTGCAGTACTGTTCGGAGTGTGGTCAACAGACCTGCACTGCATGTATGTCTGGCCCTGGTAGTGCCATTTTATTTCGAGGAAGCTCTTCTCGGGGCCCACCCTTACATATAGAGGATATTACCCTCTGTAAGCGGTGTGCTCCTGGTCTTGTTAATGATGCTGTTCTTTTGGATCGGGTTCGAGTTCTTTCCTCTGCTCGTCGCAGATCTCGTGTAAAAGCTGCAGCAATTGGGGCATTGAAGGAGCTTAAGTCTCTTGGATCCTGGAGGACTCCTGGGAGCACCCAAGAAGACATTCAAGAAGTGCTTAGAGGAGAGACTTCACTGGCTGAGTACCCATATGCAACAATTCTGACCTCTGTAAGTCATAGACCCTTTTTGTCTTTCCCATGTCCACTACAGATAGCAGCTGTATTTTTTTGTGGGCTTTGATGCAGGTTAGAGTGTAATAGATGTGAGTTGGTGCAGGTGCAAACTGCTGAAGGCTCAGAACCACCACAGTCTCTACTATCACCTTGGAGTACAAGGTTGCCAGCAACCTATTGGCGAGCGCCAGAAGGTGTCACAATGGTGGAGCTTTGTGTTGCATTGGCATCACCTGCAGTTGTCTCAACAATTGTCTTACTTGTGAGCCCCTGTGGCTTTACGCCACAGGACCTTCCAATGGTAAGTGTGGCTATGCAATACTCCATGTCTTGAAACTTCACAGCCAATGGCAAAGTTAAGCTTGGGCCACTTTCTATATTACTCTTATTGAAAGGGAACTCAGAAAAGAGATGAGGTTTGTTTGTACAGGTTGACATTTGGTATGGATACATGATGGTGGATAAGGAGCGGAAGTATTTGGGACGCTGGAACGTGCAAGAAGCGATTGAAAAGGGTGGAGCACAACATGCATATGGGCCTGCAGAAGATGGGAAGATGCTGCGCCAACTGCGCTACAAACTCCCAGCCCCTGTGCAATGCCGCCTCATATGGTTCAAGTTTACTTTGTCCATTTCTTCCCCAGTTGTGCCTGACTTTCTGAGCTTTGACCACTCATCACCACCACTGCAAAGTGTGACTCCCTATATCCATGCAAAGAGGATAATGGTGCTTGGAAAGCAGCTTCTCAACAATGAAGATGTTGGTGTTAATCCACATGCATCAGAGAGGAATGCTCTAAGGAATATGCTTGAGATGGCACCTCGGTTTAGCCGACTCCGAGTAAGTGAACAGCAGATCTGTCCAGTTTTGGATTGACATTTTATTGGTTATTCAGAGGGTTTGGCTGGTTTTCTCTTACTGCTAAGCAGCTCACCTTTGGGTCTATTCTGAGGATTTGCATCATGCCATTTTCAATTAGGTTCAAGTTGAGGAGCGACCGCCTGGTGCGGGTGGCCGGATAGTTGAGCTTGTAGCTCTCATGACCTCAACTGTTGCGGGTTTCCGGTTGGATGCACCAGCTGCAATTAGATATGCAGCAAAATACACAATGTCAGCATTCAATGATGGGAGGATGTTAGACCATGCTCTCTGTAGCTGCATTGATGAGTCATTTGTCAATCCTGCCATTCTACGTATCCGTGTCCGTGCTATACAAGTAAGTGTCTTTCTCCCTGATGATCAAGATGGTAAAATAATGGATACTGCTGTGAAGTTACATTACTATTATTATTGTTTGTCAGTTCTTGCTGTAATCAAATTCAGAAAGAGAACCAGAATATCTATGGTAAAGGTTGCCAAGGTCTGATATCTCACTTGCCTTTGTCTATGTGACAGGACACAAGGCAGCCAGTCCCAGTAGGGGAGTACATGATACCAATAGCTAGAGCAGGAATGCCCCTTTACTTTGATTTCCAGGCACCCATTGTGGTGAGAGCACTGACATTTGAGCTCCTTGGTGACGTATCTGCCTTCAGTGATGAAGGAGACCAAGGAGATTTGGAAGGCAAAGACTCACCCTTGGCATTGAGTCTTTCACTTGTCAACAGGGTGCGGGTTTATCGCTATGTCTCGACAACTGAGTTAGGGAAGTGGCCACAGTTAAATGTTGTTTAGGGCACTGACCGTAAGCTTAATTACACTGATCATCTATCTTTTAATTGGACTACACATTGTTCTGGGAGGGGAGTGAGGGTCCTATTGTGTTGAGGAATGGGAGGGAAAGACTGATAGTGTGTTGCAGAACATCTTTCATAGAAGAACATGGTTCAAGATGAGAATAGCAGGGTCCATAGAACATATCAAATAGAGAGAGAAGTATGAAGTGGATGTTGTGCAGTTGTGATAGTAACTATTAGTTGACAGTCATTGATAGTCATTGCTTCAGTGTGATATGTATAGTGGCGTGTAAAGTCAGTCATTTGCAGATGAGAGTTACTACTTTTATGCTCCCAATTTGATTGGGACCGCTAGAACATATGCAGATTTTGTTTTACTCTGTTTTCTTTCAGGTTGAAAATAAAGCTCCAATCATATGCTTTTTTTTTGGAGAAAGCATGAGACTTGCCTCATATCTAACTGGAGACCAGACTTAATATTCTCACATTGTGGAATTCATTTCTAGCAAAAACAGAGAAAAAAAGTGGGTTTGTGTGTGAAATTTACAAAGCAAGTTTCCCTTTTTCCTTCTGTTTTTTCTTCTCAATTTTTGCAGGAACAAGGTGCTCTCTTAGAGGGGTTAAAAAGGTGTGGATCTCACATGGATAGATACTGCAGTGATGAGGCTCTTGACTTCAACCTCCAGGTGTGGCATACTACTTGTATTTCCCTCTGAATTCTTTGAATTTCTTAGAGGGTTGAGATCGGTGAGTTGCTTTTCAAAATCTTGAAAAGTACCAATTTGTCAAGTCAAGTGATTTCAAAACACGAGATTTTGATTTTGGGAATAAGACTAATTAACCTAGAAGGGTTGTGCGGGTTGTAGTCTTCCTAGTGGAGTGTGGGATTTACCTGAGGCCGTCACTCTTACATTTTTTATCACTTGCCCCATGAACTGGAGAAAAGGCATTACTAGGGACTAGGCATTTGTCACCTGAGCCTGGTCATAGCAGCCGGTCACCTAGTTGAGGTGCAGGAGTGTGCCCTTGATCTACAGACAGTAGTGAGGCAAAACATTCAGAACCCAACGTATTCAGAACCCAACACATCAGGAACACCCAATTTACACAACAGTGTTCTTTATTGGGAACTATGGAACCAATAAAACAAATTAATTTTTAAAAAAAAACCCCTTGTCTTGATGTATTCTATGTTATTGCACTCTAGTTCTACCCTGACTTAAAACTAATGCAAAGATAGCAGCCTTCAGAATTGAACATCACAATCCAAGAAGTTTGAAGGAGTTGAAGTATGATTTGACCAGTGATTTTTTCCTTTTGCAGGTTTTCTTCAGTTGGTGACAAAAGATAATCCAGTGCAACTCATACATAGGATATTTGAGAAAAGAGTTATCCAAAGTTGTCAGATTTGTAGGAATTTTTTTTTCCTGAAATCATCATATTTAGTCAATAGGTTTCTGCAGGTGCCAAAATATAGCAGGATTCTGAAATGTTTTTACTTTCCTTTTCTGATATGTAGCAAATTTGGATAATTCCTCTTGTGTATGATTGCCTGTGTGGCTACATCACACAATTGAAAAGAAAAACCTTACCCTTGCATCTTTGATCTTGACAATAATGAATTGATTTCAATCCAAGAATTAGAAATAAAAATATGATACAATTCTCAGTTTACAATGTTTTGCTTGAGTCTTAAGGTGAATTTCAGTGCAAGGTCCTTCTCTGCAGTTGCTCTTCTGCATGGATCTGCTTCCAGTCCAGAAATCTAACAGCATGTAATCTGCAAATAGCAACCAAACTCGTCAGGTTGCACAGTTTTCAAGAAACACCTCGGAGAGAGGTACTTATATTTGTGTGCATCTGATTTAACTACCCTGCCATCGCAGATTATATACTCAATTCTCCTCAAGCTCTAGGATCAGACTGCAAATTCACCACAACTGCTCACTGAGCTCCAAGATGCTCACCTATTAGATTCCCATCCCCCACACAAGATATACACCTCAACAGCAATCTTAGGGTTCTTCAATCACAGAAAACTGAAGACTGAATCTGAATCAACAAAGTTTCTGCTGTCAACATTGGGCATACACAACAAGTGATTGGATAGGCTGTTGGGATCAGTTTTAGTATTGAGTCCTCGCTCTCACCTTTCTATTCAATCTTATTGCTCACATGAATCACTCCCACAAAGTACACTAACTGATGACATTGCAAAACATGCTCCAGAGAGAAAGCCTTTGCTTACACAATTGACTAGATTCCCCTGAACAACTGTCCCTTGTGATCACTTAGTCACTATCAACAGAATACACATAAATGTGGCTATGATGCAGAAACATTCAATCCTCACCATTATCTAATTTGGCAGAAATGAAACTTGTAGAAAGAAACCCCTTCAGATATCAACATCTCACCCCGCACATAAAGATTCCAGTTCTCCAATTCTTTCAATTTGGCAGCACTAGAAACAATGGCTACAACCCATGTTGAATCCCACAACAACACTTTTGAAGAGAACAGTTGTGTCAGGTCCAGCAAAACAAAACTAACAGAACAAGACTGAGATGATGTCATAACCTCCTTATGAGTGTCACTCATGCAGCCAAGAAACCTTAAATCAAAAACTATAATAATAGTGAGACTTCAAATTGCAAATTCTTGAAAACTATTGAAGATGGGTGATAAATTAAGAGCCAAATAGTTGAGGTGTAATAATCAATGCCTCACAAAGTACATTATTACAGGAGATAATTGAGCTCCTCAATTTCTTGAAAATATATCCACTTTGGCAGAATCAATCCTCCACAGCTCTCATAGTTCCTGCACCATCAATATTCCAGCATCAGTTGCACTTCTTCTTCAGGATTGGCAAATGGAAACCCAGGAATAACTCAAACCCTATTCATGGTATAGACATAAAAATATGAGCACAGGGAAAACCAAAAAATTGTAGCATTATTAGTTCTAGAGCTCTCAACCAATGTATCAGATCTTACAGTTCAAGTTTACCGGTGATTCATTTGTTGCAATGGCTAACTTCCACTGATCAAGTCCTTTAAAGCATTGGGTACTGATCTCACATGGTGATGCTCATTCCAAGGTACAAAATGAAAGGGATTATTGTAAGGGGGATGCAAAAAGAAACATAAAAAGCGAAAAGAAGACTGCACCAATGAATCGCTTCTTGTTGGCACTTTGAACCTCTTGCAGCCGTTTATCCAACTCCTGTTGCAAGTGCACTTCCCATTTTGCCATCGCATTTCCAAATGCGGCCCCCAACCCCACTGCCAGTACATGCTCCCATGGGTCTAAGAACCCACACGCCCCCCGCCAAGTACAAATCACCCACGAAAACCCATAAATTCCAGTATCTCCACTTTGCATCACACGATCCAGTCCCCTAAGTTCCTTCTTCCACAACGGGCGGAGGGAAAAAAAACTCCATGAAACAAATACAACACACCATTACCCTAAAAGTCTAAGAGCTTTCTGCTTCGTTGTTGGAAGAGGCTGAAAAATGACCCGGGGGGTTGGTGGGGGGGAGGAGAAACGAGTCTACTGGCGGGGAAAGGAAGAATGAAAAGCTTACGACGCATGAGAGGAAGCTTGCGAACACCATTGGAGAAGAACTGAATGCTGAGGCCCAAAGCAGCCCCAACGAAAGTCGCAGTACCCACCATGCTGCTGCTTCCTTCGAAGTACTGCTTCTTGTAGTAGTAGTAGTAGTAGTAGAAGTTTCCCTCTGCAACTGCTACCTAACTCGCGTCTCTGGCGGAGTTCTCAAACTGTGAAAAGAAAAAAGGAAACGTTCTATTCTCATCACCAGACCCACTCGTTCTCAGTGATGAAGAAGAAGAAGAAGTGCGCTTGCTCGCTCGCTTTCTCCGTGTGAGAGCAGCAGCTTGCCTTTTAGGGTTTCACCGTTCACAGTCCGGGTCCGGTTCGATATTGATGTTGGATTTTGGTACATTCCAGTCTGGGGACCGGTTGTAGTTCTCACCGCATTAACAAGTCCTGTTCCTAACCGACCCGGGCCGCAAGCTCCGCCTCTTGCTTCAACCAGGGTCAGGCTCCTCCTGGGACAGAATGATACTGATGTGGGTCTTCTGGTAAATTCCAGTTTTAACCGGTTCCAGGTTCTTCCCGATTAGTCCGGTTCCAGTTCCTACCCAAACCCA
>Ga0209611_10006722_pt1 | contig 18696 bp, 17 predicted proteins | sample S1TSphgellanicum_3_FD_187693 | JGI IMG/M metagenome (GOLD analysis project Ga0209611, IMG submission 187693) | Host-associated microbial communities from peat moss isolated from Minnesota, USA - S1T2_Fc - Sphagnum magellanicum MG (SPAdes) (version 2) | ecosystem: Host-associated > Plants > Peat... | reverse complement strand
GGGGGGGGGGGGAGGGGAGAGTTTGTGATGTAGTTGAAGTGGTAATCGTCCATAAGATGATTTAGCTAGATTTGGCAATAAGAAAATATGAAGGAAAAAAAATCTAGCATTTTTCTATATTTTTGGCTGATGGTTGGAACTTAAGATAAAATCTAACAATTTTGTAATAATTTTTTTTGGAAATTGGTTGACTTAAAAGTCAAAACACATAAAATTCTCACCATATTGAAAAAGAAATTCTCCAATTGGAAATTATTCGCCCAAACAAAAAAAACATTGGATCGAATCCCTTTTTTAGTAATATATTGTATTGCAAAACTAAATACTAAATCTCCAAAAACAATTATCATTTTAAAGCTTTTGGCACAAAGTAAATCTAGAAACCATTTCAAAATCTTAGCTTTTTAATATTTTGGTGAATTCGACATTCAAATATTTGTCAATCAATGTTGGTGAATCGTTTCAATTTTTTTGGGCAAAATTAGTCAAATTTGTACTAAAAACCAAAATTATTCCAAAAAAAACACTTGTTTGCAAGTATCGATCCAAAATTTGCCAAAAAGAAAATGACGATGCAATTTGATAATCCCATAATAGATATGTTGAAAGCTCCTACTTTGGGTCGGTTATTATATAGGCTACAAAGAGTAGAACTTAAGGCAAAGAATATGGGATCAAGCGAAGAAGCACTATTGAGAAAATGTTAAGAACTTGATGAGAACAAGAAAAAATCCAACACCCCTCACCATCCCCAAAAAGAAACAAAAATTTGGGCCCCCTTGGGTACATGCCACCTCCCCTCATCGAGTTGCAAGAATGTATGAAACCTTCTTTTAGACACATGTTTGTGTCAAAAGTATTCCTAGTGCATCGATCACTTCACTTGCGCACATGTGTGTGCCCAAAAGGAGTTGCCCAATGTAGGCTACAAATGTACTTGGAACACACTCATGCAAAAAGTAATCATTCGGCGACAAAAGATTGAAAGATTTTTTATTCCTAGATAAGAAGGTGTGTTAAAAGGCACTACTAGTTCCACCAAATGTTTAATGAGACATGATGTTGTGTACTTCTTTTGTCCAACATTTTGTTGGCCTTGCAAGGATATTGTTGTGTTTAGATTCATTATAGAGAGTACTAGGATGCAGGGCTCACATATTTTCACTCATGGCTCTCAAGGGACGGAAGGGGGAGGGCTCCAGCCAATCACGAATTACCGAATCAAGCATGTGCAGACACCAATTATTTTATATAAGTAGATAGTAGCTTAAGGGATTTTTATAGGCCCCTAGGTAATAATAGGCCTAATTTTATATGAGGATTTTTGAAAGATGATATTTTGGCTTGTGTTGAAACTTGAGATTATTAGTTATAGAGTTATAATATCTTGGAGGATTTTGGTTTCTTTTAAGAGGATTTTTTGAAGATTATATTTTTGCGTGGTGAAATATTTGAGTTTCCATAATTCTTCTTTTGCCCGTAACATACCTTTTAATGTAAATGGCAAGGCCACATAGTGACACACCCCTTGTTTATGTGATGGAGAGAAATTTGCTAGTTAGGACTTGTCTTTGTGCCCTTCCTCATATTATTTTGGGATTCTTTTCCTTTATAAGAGGTTCTTCAAGAAACTTACATATGTACATGTGTTTTACATGGTTTCTTGAAAATGGTTTGTTATGGATCTTGTGGTGGCCAAATTGTAGGAGTGGGGTTAGGGCTTGTTGAACAACTTGTACGGTTTGGGGGACATTGTCGCCATTTGATCTTGTTCAAGATCAAGCAAGTGTATTTTTCATATTTCATGTTAAAGCCTTGGGTTCAAAACCCTACACTTGTGTTTCAAATATTTGATAATAGAAATGGAACAATAAGTGGTAGTCTTTTATTTATATATGTGATAAGTGAGTCCAACCTAGTCAATATTCCAATTAATTGAAAATAATTTATATTTTCTAATAAAAATCTTGCACATTAATATCATGTGCTTATAAAATAGACTCTATAAATGTTGGTATGTTCCTTTATTGAGTGAGCATGTGTTTTTTCCTTTTTTTCAAAAGTTGGCTCTTGTTTTCATATGATGTCATTCTTTAAATTTTTTTTATTATTTGCTCAATGCACAAATGATTTTAAATGGATGTTCATGCATTGCCATTTGGTGCCAAGTTTGCAAGTCTTTTGTAAGAGCATTTGTACTTGATTGAGGTTTCCATTGTTTTAAAATAAAATCATTTGTGGTTTTTTTTTCCCCACATCCATTTTATACAACAAATCCAAATATAATGTGTCCTTGTTAATATGAAAGTCATTATTATTGATTATCACATGTTTTTGTATTATGCTTGGTTGCCATTTTTTTTCAAAGTTTAATTTTGACAGTTTATGAACTAGTTATTATTTTTTGAAAAAAAAAATGATCAATTGGTCTTTTTAATTTTGTTTATGTGGATGTTGAATATTGTGTAATCCATCTGAAGGTTAAGAAAAATGATCATTGCTTCAATGAATTCCAAGCTATTCCAAATAGAAATTTAAGTTTTGTGTTTATTGTACATTCTATATGGATGCTTGAACTTGAGCAAAGCATGAAAATATGTATTTTTATTAGAATTGCATTTGAAATTAAGCATGTCAATGACTTCATATTGTGTGAGCATTAGAAATTCATGCATGTAACAATTCCCATTTATCATAAATGATCTTCCTTTCGGTTTTGGTTCTATGGTGTAAATGAATATGAGACCATTAGTTGCAACTATCATGTCTCAAGTTCTTTGATAGGTGCTTGTTTTGGTAAGTGGTGCATTGTTCATTACCTAATGAGATCTTCTTTTGTTATAGTATTATACATTTGGTTCCTATTAGAATAGATGACTATCACTAAGAAAGGTGTAAAATAACCTTTTATTGAGAAAAATATTTTTTAATCTTTTTTTTTTGAGGTGTAGAATTGAACTACATAACACAATTTAGGAACAATTGTCAGTAGGAAATATTTAAATTAATAAAACAAAGATTTTGAACATTTTGAATAGTTGTGAAGAGAAATAATACTTGGACAATTTGTTGTTTCAACAAGGTGCATTGTGATGTAAAGTTGTGGATCACAATTTAAAAGGTTCCAATGTTGGCAATGGAAGTGGAAACTTTCGTCAATGGTTTTTTTGTAATTGCTCATGAATTGAAGTTCATTTTAATGCATAAAACATTGTGCACATGTTAATTCTAATTGTGATAATCTAAATTAATAGTGATAAAAAAATGAATTGAAAATTAGGTTAAGGCTATGATTTCAATGGGGAGTTGTTGAAAGTAATGGAGAGCACAATAATATCATACTTGTAATTGAACATTTAATGTATGTATTTTGAAAATGAACAAAAACTTTGGGGTGTTAAAATTTGTAAGTCCTTTGTTGTGTACTTGAGGTCATTACTAGAGCCATTTTAAAAATATCTTGGATGAATTATATATGAAAAATTATGCATGAGAAAGAAGTGGTTTTAACATTCTTATGGATGCATGAAAAAATAATCTTCAATGATTGATTATGCATGTCATCTAAATTGAAGTTATATAGAAGACAAAAAAATTTGTGAAAATATATGACCAAAAGTAAATTTATTATGAATGTGTGAAATTTTCATTTCTTGATGACTAGACGTGTAAGTATTCAACATTTGAAATATTTCTTTGAGTTAGAATGACCTTGGAAAAAAAAAAAACCTTTAATTTTAGATCATTAAAAAAAAAGGTTGTATGTATACTTGTTTTTTCTAATTGCACATTTGTTATTTAGTATTTTGATTTTATTTTGATAAAGGTGAGTTGCAACTTTAGAATAAAATGGAATGAAAGATACAAACAAACAAATAAAAGCCACACCTAATATTTTGGCTAAACATTTTTGAGAATTTTCCCAAAATATTTTTAAAAAAAAGCATGAACAATTTATTGTGACCTAAAAAGATGTGACATTATACAATTATGTAAATATATGTTCAAAGAATTTCAACCAAAATATGTCATGTTTAATAATATCCAAAAAATAAAAGTTTTTACAATGATGAAAAACACACATTATAGCATTTAATGAGTGTTTTTGAATGTTCTATCCTCATTAGATTCATTTCAAATCATATCACATGTTCCCATACAAAATTAGTAACATATTTGTATTAAAAAAAACCACTTTTCACATTGAAACTAAATTTTGAACTAAAAATGTGAAACACAAACTTCTTGTTACATTCAGAATGGTTCCTATTCATTTATTTGCACCTTAAAGGATCAAATTTGAACTTCAAACTATGATGTTCATGGTTAGCAAAAAGATGTTGAATAATTGTTGCTCAAGCTTTGAAATCCTCACCTTTATTTGACATTTAGTTTCTCGTGCAATGTTTAGTGATGTCCTCATGGCTTGGGGAAAACCACTTTGAAAATCACTAATAAAAAACTATGCTTGAAATTGCGCAAAATTATGTTTATAAACAAAACTCATTTATTTACATTGATTAGAATGATATATTGATAACTTTGTATCCACACCAAAATACACACAAATTGAGCAAATGGAATAATTTGTAGCATCAAGTTATGTTGTTTATACTTCATCTTATTACCAATTGAAATGGTTTTTTTGTCATGTGATGTTGGAAGTGTTTTTCTTGGGTCAACTTATTTCTTGTTCCTCTTTATATTACTACAAATGAATATTTTATCTCTTGAAAAACATTAAAAAAAGATATGTGTACTAAATAAATTTATTCCCCATATTGCAAACTATAATGGAATTTTTAAAACTTTTTTTTGGAGATTACCACAAAGTCTATGGGTAGAATTCGATTGAAAATTTCATTTGACTAGATACATTACCAAACTACACGCCATTATGAACAATATCATTCAATATTTTCATTCGAATGGATTTTAATTTGTTCCAATAAAAACTTCAACTTTGCGATGTTCTACATTACCAAGGACAATGACATGATGGAAAAAAAATTGTTGATTTTGTTAAAATTAAGTTCCATTTGAATGAAAATATTAAATAAATAATGCAACTTGAATTTAATGAAACTCAATTGAAATCAAATACATTGAATATATTTACATTTAATTCAATTGGATTCAAATTTAGTTGAATTGAATTCAAATAGATTGAATAAAATTCACATTTAATTCAACTAAATTCAAATTTTTTAATTGAATTAAATTGAACACAATATTCTTTTCACAAGATTCAACAAATTAAAAATTCTTGTTGAAATTTTCAATTGAAACGAATTTGGTTGAATTCAATTTGGTTTCAACTCAAACTAAATTTTGAAATTATTTTCATAATTTGATTGAATTGAACTGAATTCAATTATGAAAAGTCATATATTAATTCATTTTTTTCATATCATCTAAGTGGGTTGATGAAAGGAAGTAATTAGGTTTGGAACTCCCTACAAAATGTTTTCATAATTATCAAATTGATGACCATACTATTGAACATTGCCCTATACTCATTTGGCCTACTTAGTTCTGATTATCATTGTCATTAGAATTTATACCTCTTGATTATTACATATAATTTTTAAAATATATATTAAAAAAAGATATACATGTACGTGAAACATGTTTATTTTCCTATGTTGTAGCAATGTCAATCAAAATTTGGTTCAATTGAATGGAGCTTAATTTTCACCCACATAAAAAAAAAAAAAAAAAAAAAAAAAAAAATCCAATTTTTCGTTAAATTGAATGGAACTTAATTTTCACCAACAAAAAAAAATTATAATTTTTAAAAATTAAAAAAATTAAAAAAATGAAAAAGAAAAAACCCAATATTTGGTTCAATTGAATGGAACTTAATTTTCACCCAGATAAAAAAAATATTTAATTTTAAAAAAAACTCATTTTTTAACCTAATAGGGTAGTAGTCACGTGAGGCTGGAGCCCAAGTTAAGTTTGATTAGACTAGAGTTTGTCGTAGGCTAGGTCCAGTCACGTTGTTTGCTGTAAAAGGTAGCCACGTGTGCAAGAACGAAAGCGTTAAAAACAAAATCCCATGGCATCTGGCAAAACAAAAAGCGTGTGCTGTACTTACGACCCACTCCACATCTCGCCACTTTTCGCCACCTTTTGTCTCTTTCAAAGGGCACATTCCACCATCATCGTCGCTTCCTTGGCCATCCCATCTCGCATGCGATCGAATCCGCTCTCTCGCTCGCTCGCTCGCTCTGCGATTGCTTTTGAGGGCTGAACGTAGTTCGGTTTTGGTTGCAGCATTTGTGAAGCGATATCGGTGAAAGTGTGTGTATGTGAGAGTGTGGGTTTTTTTTTGGGAATAAGATGGTGGAAGTGACGAGGGACTCCAGAGAACCAACAAGTTTGTGACGGAGCTCCCATGTCCATAGTCATGACGGTGGGCGACTCAGCAGCAGCAGTAGCAGCAGGAGGTGTGTTTTTGGACTCGGGCCCTGTGCAAGCGCCTGTTAGTAGCAGTGGATCCAGTGATTATGGCACGCCAGGTCCCGAAGTGGCTATCTTGTTCGTGGGCATCTCGTTGTGTCTCGGAGTGTTGTCACGGCAGCTCTTACGGGGTACTAGAGTCCCTTACACCGTTGCTTTGCTGCTACTCGGTATCGGCCTCGGTTCTTTAGGTTTGTGCACGCGCCCGCGCATGTTTTCCCTTCTTCACAAACTTTCCTGCTTTCCCCCAGACACACACACACACACACACACACACATAGAGAGAGAGAGAGAGAGAGAGAGAGAGAGAGAGAGAATTTCCATCTCCAGATGAAGGGCAGTCGGCCACAGGGTTAATTGGAATAGGGCAAGGAGAAAAGCATACAAAAGCATGTGAGCAGATGCAACTTTCCATGCTCATTTGCTGGGTGGAGGGGGATGCAGAGTATGGAACAAAGCGCGGATTAGGTACATTGGGTGATAGCATTCGCATGTGTAAGCTTCCTTGATGCATTCATTCCCCTCACATTTTCTAATGTGCATGCAATTTTTCTTGTCCTGTTTTGTGTGTGGATTACCTTTCAATCCGATCCCATCATGTCTGCCAACTTCTCAGGAGTGGCAGTAAAGAATGAATTTAAAGCCCTGATGATGTTCGCATACTTAAATTATATGATAAGCATCTCTGCTGTGGATGCACAAGAAGAAAGAACATAGAGAAGCAACTGGATTCTATGATTTTGATCAATTCAAAAGGACAGAATCTTGAGAAAGTCTCTCAGGGCATTTTGTTGGTGTTGAAATTGGAAGTGCAGGCAGGCCTAACTTATGGGCAGTTGGGTGTGTGAATGGTTTCCAGGGGCGAAAATTAACCCAAGTTTGATACTTTTCATATTTTTGCCAGCTCTACTTTTTGAAAGCTCCTTCTACATGGATGTTCACCAAATAAGGGTATGCTTTGTGCATTCCAGATAATTAATCTCTTTGGTCAAAGGTGCATACATTTCGACAGAGGTATAGCTGCAGGCTGGAGTTCCCACATCCCCATCACATGTTTAGGAGTGACAAAAGTGGAATGCTGATATGAGTCTCTAATTATGTTTTCTTGGATGAGTCTCTTATTATAATTGCTTCTTTTGTTCAGTGAGGATATTCATTCATGTAAAAACATGGACATGTTGTTGTTGCTTTGCCTTCAACTGGTTGATGATTATTGTTTACATGGTTCTCTTTGCCCAAATTTGGACAGAGATGCTTAATGCAGATGTTGCTGCTTGCTGCTCCTGGAGTTCTGATATCGACATTTTTCCTAGGTGTTGTGACTAAGGTGGGTTTCGCTGGTTTATTGTCTCAGTCATCATTCAAAGGCCTTGGTCACTGCCTCTCATTTCCTTCATTTATTCCCTTTGTAAACAGTCTCTTCTGGTTGTTTGTGGACCATCTATGCTCAGTAAATTGCAACCTTATTAACATTCGCTGGTGGACAGCGAATTTTTCCATACGATTGGAACTGGAGCACTGCCTTGCTACTTGGTGGCCTTCTCAGTGCCACAGATCCAGTAGCGGTTGTTGCATTATTGAAGGAGCTAGGAGCCAGCAAGAAATTGAGCACTCTCATTGAGGGCGAGTCATTGATGAATGATGGGTATGTTGCAAAATCTTCTCAGTTCAAAAATCTTAAAGTTTGTACTTTGAGAAGATTTGCAACTAGGTCTGAAGATTTTGGTGCCATTTATCACTGAGCATCAGGTGAATGGTATGCCAGCAGTTCAAATCTTCCCCCACAAAAAGCAGTCCTCTGTCTTGTATGCAAAGAGTATCCAGGAGGAATTCAGATGATTGGAGTTATGTTCACACTATATTGAGAATTCCTTCTGGTGTGGATTGTGCAGAACTGCAATTGTGGTGTTCCAGCTGTTTCTGCAGATGGTCCTGGGTCAGAAATTTGATGCTGGTGATGTCATAGAATTTCTCTGTCGTGTTGCTCTTGGGGCGTACGTATAACCCTGTGCCCTCTCCCACACAAGCAACTAGAATCTGATGAGTTTTTCTTGTGAATTGTTGCAGATAGCAGCATGACATGCTAATGTTTGTGCATTTGACTTCAGAGATTAGTGTTCTTCTTGACATCGATGTTTCTATCTTCTGATCCTTGTTGCTGTGGTCAATAACTGTATGCAGATTGGCTTTGGGGTTGGCGTTTGGAATAGTTTCTGTATTTTGGGTGGGATTAGTATTCAATGACACTGTCATTGAGATCACACTCACTTTCACAGCAAGCTACCTGGCCTTCTTCGTAGTATGTACACATCTATGAACCCTTTTGTATGTTGATATGAGGCGCATTGTTTTTCTGGTGGTACCTACCTCTCTCAACTCCCAAATGAAATATGTGCCTTGATGGTTGATAACTGTGCACACAATCTCTGACATTTGGCCATGGTAATGTCTCTGGGGGTTGTTGGAAGGCTGAAGATGAAGCTGGGGTTTCTGGGGTGTTGACAGTTATGACTGTGGGCATGTAAGCTTCTCTATACAGATATTCTTCTTGAAAGTTTGCACATTGAGATGTACAGCCATTTCACTTGGGCTGTGGAGTTCAGTCGCTCTCTCAATCACTGACTCAGATGTTTGATTTTAGAGCAGTAATCTCACAAGCATTTATGGAGCTAGTTTTTCTCAGCATCAGATCATGTTGAAAGAGCACTGAAATTGCTTCAGAACTCCTTGCCCATAATGATTGCTTGAGACCTGCATGTGTAGATTCTTTGCAGCATTTGCAAGAACGGCATTTACTGGTGAGAGTGAGCAAAGCATGCATTACTTCTGGTAAGGCTTTATCTGTGTTGACTTGGCTTGGATAAGGACATGGCTTCCATATTTCAGAGGTGATGAGTAGTTGACAAAATCATCTGTGGAATTGGCATTGAATGTTCTTTTAAGTGTCTTCTTCAACCTTGTGGGGTCTCTGGTTCTTTTGGGACAGGGAGATGATTTCTTACATTGCAAATACCCTGATCTTTCTACTCAGGTTAGAGCTCCCACCTTGTCCACATGGGAGTGTAGACTGCTGCCTCTTGTACTTGTGTCACTTGAGCTATGCCATAAAGTATCTGCAATGGGTGGCACCTCCAATTGGGCTGTGGTGTTGTGCAGTGGAGTAGTCATTGCAGAGAGCATTCTTAGGAGTCAGGATCAAATTCAAGGTAACTGGTCTACCCTGCCAAGATTCATTTCCAACTTGACAAGTATTGCTTGTAAACACATCTATGGCATCACACATAAACTACTGCCAGGGCTTGAAGATGTCAGAATCCTCCTTAACCTCGACAAAACTCAATGGGTGCAGGGCGGGATTGGGGTTACTTGGCAATTCTATATGTGTTTGTACAACTCTCACGAGTTGTGGTGGTTGGACTGCTCTATCCTGGTTTGAAGTACTTTGGCTATGGCCTCAATTGGAAGGAGGCAGCAGTGCTGGTGTGGGCTGGTTTACGAGGAGCTGTGGCTTTATCTTTGTCTCTGTCTGTAGCTGTAAGTACCCATGCTAATTCCAAGAGATCTTGCTGAGCATTCTGCAATTGTCTTTCAGATGCTATGCACGACAAGGGTTACACAAAATTGACAGGTGTGTTGCATTGGCAGCAAGTAGGCGTGGATAATTCTCTTGATTATCATTACATTTCCAAGGTCACAGAAGCCCGGGTACATGTCTGTTCACGAGTGCTGTCTTCTGGTTGCTTGAATCTTCTATGCTCTGTGCTGGCTGTGAATCTGAATCATCAACAGATGTTGGAACTGTTGGAACTTTCATGCAAACCATTTTTTTTGTTTGTGGATGTAGATTGTCTATTTGATGGACTTGGAATCACATACTTATATGATACACATATAGTGGAGTACATTATGTCTGAGCAGAAAAGAGAGATTGGAAGGGAGGGGAAATGGCTGTAACAAGGTGTTCCTCTAAAGTGGTTGCATGAACCAAATGTACCAGTTTGTGTTTTTCACAGGGGGCGTGGTGTTTCTGACACTCATCATTAATGGCTCCACCACCCAGTTTCTTGTGCACTATTTAAACATGGATCAGATTTCTGAAACTAAGGTATATTATCATCAGCTGATATTTGTTGCTTCTATGGGGTGTCCACTTATTTTTGTGTTTAGAATGGACAAAATGGTGATTGAGAAGATGCTTACTTTTCATTGCCATTTCACATGTTTGGGCTGCAGTCTCGTGTTTTGGAGTATGCAAAGTATGATATGTATAGTAAAGCGTTGGAATCTTTTGAGGAGCTTGGAGAAGATGAGGAATTGGGACCTGCTGATTGGACCACAGTGTGTAAGTATGTGAGCTGCTTGAAGCGAGTACCAGAGGAAGGCCGACCCGCCCACCCCCACCATCCTCCAACCTCCACTGCCCTCCCTGAGATTGAAGAACGAATGCAACAAATGCTTGATACTCGGATTCGTTTCCTGAATGGTAAGTCTCACAGAACACGAAACAAATGATGAGAGAAAATGGTTTTGAATGTCTTCCCCACATATTTCATAGGTTACTGTTCTGATTGACATCCTTCTTTTTTAAGTAATTGACTTTTTACATTATTATGTGATGTGCAGGAGTGCAATCAGCATATTGGACTATGCTAGAAGAAGGCCGCATAACGCAGACTGCTGCTATTCTTCTGATGCAATCAGTTGATGAGGCTCAGGACAAGGTACACAATGAGCATATTATCCTGTCAGCAGTCTATCATTAGAGAACCAACGCAGAGCAATAGGTCTACATGGTTTCCAGCATTGATAACAAATCAGATACAAAATGGACAAAACTTTGCATTCACCAAATCCTCTAGGTCAATTGTATTTAAGCAGGATGTAGAATCTCTGCAGAGTTCTGAGTCAACAGGTCAACATCATGCCATTGGATAATGTTTTGTTTTGAATAGGTTGCAAAGAATGAAGCATTGTCAGACTGGAGAGGTCTCCGTGTGCATGTTCATTTCCCCCACTATCTCAAGTACCTCCAATGGCGCAGTGCCTCATCCTTGTCACAAAAAGTTTCAACTTTTCTTTTAGTTACCCGGTTAGAGCTGGCTTGCTACATAAGTGCAGCGTTTCTCCGGGCTCATCGTGTCACACGTGATCAACTCCGAGCATTCATTGGTAGGTCTCTCACATCCAGCATTCTGATGAGATGTACCAAGCAGTATAAATACACTGGTAAGGGCAATACAGCTGTACATTGAAAAGTGTCCACTTTTGTTTCAGGTGTGTGCATGCCTGAAGACTGATGAAAGTCTTGGATTGCTGCATATGCGTTAATCAAGTAAGCCCTGTAATGCATGGGTGGGGTGAGCAGGAGAGAGTGAAGTTGCAGATGCTGTTATAAAAGAGAGTGAGGAGCAAGAAGAGAACGCTCGCCATTTTCTTGAAGATGTTCGTCTTGCCTTTCCTCAGGTTAAATAACAAAGCATTTCTCTTGAATATATTGAGAGCATGCTTTCTTACCCAATGGAGCTTTTGAGGACCATAAATTTGTATGTGCAGGTGTTGAGAGTGGTGAAGACCAAGCAAGTCACATATGCAATCCTACTCCAGCTGAGTGAGTATGTGAAAAGCTTGGAGGCAGGAGGGCTTTTAGAGTCCAAAGAAACCATTCATCTTCATGATGCTGTCCAGGTTTTGGCCTCAAAAACATTTGACCTGGCTTTCTTTTGTCTGGCTGCAGTAGTTTCCATGGACATGTTAGTTCCAATCTCTAACTGCGGATTTTTAGGTTCAACTCAAAATGACTTAAGATGTGATTTTCATTTTTAGGTCGACTTGAAGAAATTGTTGCGGAATCCACCACTGGTGGAAATGCCTACAGCAGAAGAGACTTTGATGCGTCAGCCTTTCATAGGTGCACTGCCTGCATCCATTAGAGAAAATCTTGCCACAGCAGCCAAGGAGTTCATGAAGTTACGAGACAGCATACTTTACAAGGAGGATGCTAAACCAGATGGGATCTGGCTCATTGCTAATGGGGTTGTTAAGGTATGCTTACTGATTTAGTTGTCCAATTGGATTGGTCAGTTTCAACAGAAGTTATGTGTTTGGTTTTCCTTGTATAGATGCAAACAGGCTTAACTACTTATAGAGGGATGGCAAGTACAGTCGTAGACAAGGTTGTGTGCTAATTCCGCACTTTGAAGTGAAAAAGTATTGACAATGATTTTCCTGTCCTTTCTGGTGCAGTGGAGTAATAAGGCATCAAGTGGCCACCGGTTACTGCACCCAACATTTTCACATGGTAGTACTCTCGGGTTGTATGAAACTTTGACTGGAAAACCTTTCTTGTGCAACATTGTTGCTGACTCGGTGGTGCACTGCTTCTACATTGACCGTGCCAAGATCCTATCAATTACATTAATTCACCCTGAACTTGAAAATTTCCTTTGGCAGGTATGAACACATTTTGTTTGAAGCTTAGGACTTTGACCCAGCTCTGACATTGCTGAAAATATATTTTCTCTTCTGTTTCTGGCTGTTTCTTGCACTCTTATCTGTGGGGTTATATTTTGTGTGTAGGAAAGTGCATTGGCTGTGGCTAAAATTGTGTTACCCCAACATTTTGGAGTTGCCACCTTGCAAGAGCTGAGGATCCTTCTCGTTGAAGGTTCCAAGATGTGCACATTCCTTCAGGGAGAAGTTTTTGAGCTGCAACACAGTGAGGTTGGTGTTCTCCTAGAAGGCTTTGTCAAGCAAGAGGGCAGCAGTGAAATTCTTGCTGCCCCAGCAGGCCTTGTGTTCCACAATGGGGAGGCAGACCCTGCTGCTAAGGGTATTTGATGTCTTTCTCCATTTGGGCCATTTTGACTTTATAATTGAGGACTGCATCCTAAAAATGAATCTGTAATGGTTTCCTTGATAACTTCTTTCAGGGATACAAAGAGAGATGCCTTTTTAATGTCAGTTATCTGACTTCCCTCTGCTTTTTTAAACTAATGTGACTCAATGCCATCCACAACACTCATCATGACTGGCTGCAAGAGATGATCAATGATTTCTCCTGTCTTGATATGCTTCTGGTTGCAGATGGTAGGAGCAAAAGCTTATCACATACAGGCACAATCTTTCATGTGGAAGCAAGGTCACGGATTCTTTTCTTTGATGTGGGAATCTCAGCAGAAGTGCTGTCAAGGCACTCAGCATCACGGGTGTCACTTTCCCATCTTAGCATGCCACGCCACTCTAGCCATGACCATGATACTTTCCTACAAAGACCTTCTCAAGCTCGACACTCTTCAGCTCCCCGCCTTAGAGGCCCGAGACAGGGAAGCAGAGGAGAGATGAGAGGGGAGGGAGCCTCTGTGTTGCAAGCTTGGGGAAGCAGCAGTGGTCTGCCCACCACCGCAGCTGAATATGTTGCCAGGGCCATGAGGCTCAGCCTTTTTGGCTCCAAGGTAACATTCCCTCATCAAGTTCTCTACCTTAATTTTGTGCTTGTCAGTCTGAACTTACATAATTACTGCAGTTTGATTGAGATCATGTAAAATGTGGCCTGTCAAGCATTTTTATGAACCTAATGAATGTGGAATTGTGGTGCCATGACAGGTTAGAGGATTGAGCCACAATTCCAGATTGGAGAGCCAGGCCAGGGTATCTGACTGGCCAATCAATGCCCTAAGTCAATCTCACTCAAAACTAGTGAAAAAAATGTCTTATGCTGTGCAAGAGAATGTTGATGGTGATGCACCAACACTGCCAAGACAGAGAGTTTTCAGCCAAACCAATTTGGCTCTTGCATTGCCTTTTGTGCCACTTCCCATTCTTAAGGTAGGGCGGCCTTCTGGCGACATGTCTAGTGACGAGTCTGATGGAGAGGAGCACATTGTAGAAATTGGGTCACCAAGCACACTTTTCCATTCTCATCACCTCACCCCTTCAACAAGACCAGAAAAGTTCTTGAGTTGATCTATGGAGATGTATTTTGCAGTTCTTCATGGATTCTACTCAGACTTATCCACATCTGTTGCAAACCAAGGAACCTACTTCTCTCTAGGTCTGAATAGTCATCATCCTTGTTTCTACCATGCCCAACAGTAGCAGGGGCAATCTCATGATATAAAATCTGCTGCAAGATATCTACATTAGTTTCAAAAATGCATTATCTTCATCTGTTTATTGAGAGGTTCATCCTTACAAGCTAGGACTGGTGAATTCCATTTCCCAGTGAACAAAGTTGTCTGCTTGAAGTAGGTGCAGAACACTCATAATGCTGAAGTGAACTGCTGAGAGCTGGATTGAGAAGCTTGACAAATGTCCTGTCATTTTGGTGCAAAGAAAATCACTTGGTCATCCTGACACTGCATCTAGAGCCCATGTACCATATAACAACATCTAATAAATCCATCTATTCTCAGCACTTTGAATTTCATCATAATTGTCCTTAATGAAAGGTCTTTCAAAGTCCTTCAATCTGAGAGGACAAAAAATCATGTATTATGGTATGCACACACTGAGATTTGTCACCTTTGGTTTGGGATAATACTAAAAAAGAACAGCAACAGAAACATTGCAGATGGATGGTAGTTGATTGTACATGGTCCCACACATGCTAAGAACTGGTCTTGTAAAGGTCAAAGGATCCATTCCTCTGCAACATTTCTTCTGGTACCTGGACAAGTCCAAAACAAATCTGTCAACCCAAAGAATGATATATTGTCTTCTGTCTGCAGCATCCACAATCTAGGAGCTCTATTCGTCTCTAACAAAAGAAAACCATGAAGGGTGAGATTCCACTTTTGCAGAGGTAGTAGCCAATGTGGTAATAAGAATTCAGAAAGCAACATGCTATAATTCAACCCAGCCAACTCTGTCACAAACATGATCTCATTAGATTTAGACACAGATATGTTGTGACTTGTGACCAGTGTTGGGCAGGTGTTAAAATCTTGTTCAACTACTGAAAGAAGTGATGGATGTTAGAAGTTGAAAGAACTTTAGGTGTGCCTGAGAATCAGCTCCAAAAGTTGATTGATGCTTTGTTAACTTTAATTGCAGGATTTCTTGGATTTTAAGGAGGTGAGAGACACAGATCAATCACCTATCTTTTTTTTATAAAAAAGTCTTGGATGTTGGTGAAGGGGGTGGTTGCAACATTGGAACCAGCCCTCATTGTTTTTTGAAAAAATGTGTCACCAAGTTTCTAAAATTTGGAAGACAATTTTTCGACAACAAACATATAGATTCACATTGAAAATCAACTTTTTCTCTCTATTCTTTTAGTAAAAGAATCAACAACATGCGATCATTTCATTTAGTAACTGAAAGAATTGATAACATAATATATAACCAACTGTTATCAGCAAAAAGAAAACCAATTTTATAAGAACCAGCCTCATTTTTAAAAAATTGAAATCCTTGACCAGTCGCAATCATTTCATAAGCAAGTAACCAAAGAACAAGATGTGACTGTCCTTTCAAAATTTAAAGAGCTCTGCTGCACCGGTCATGACATTAGTAGGCTTGCAGCAGGATGCTAGAGTCCCTTGAGCACTCTGTTCCAGAGACTTTTTCAAGGTGAATTAATTTCTAGGGCTCCATCACCTGCTTCCAAAAGAAATCATTCCAGTAGAACTATTCAAGAAAGATGAAATCTGCTGAATAGTGCACGAAGGGTTAAAAGATTCCACAAGAGAATGACAACCCTTGGTTAAGGTTGAAACTTATGAAGGGCAAATGAGCACTGGTGTTATCCACTGCAGCTAGTTCACCATGTCGTTGTGTGCAGAGAGGGATGCAATCATCCAGCCTCTGAACAAAATGAAGTAAAGAGGTAATCATTTGTGGCCATGAACAAAATGTGCACATACAGGCATTGCAAAGTGCCTGAACCAGACCATGATTGCATCCACACATTTTTCTGTACAAGATGCTACAGAGTTGCAAAGATTGGATTGCGTAGGTTATACAAAGCACTCAACTTCCTCCAAACTAAAAACTTGAAGATAATTTCATTTCTGAAGTGACACAGAGTTGTCCAGATTGCCTCAACATTGCACTTGAAGTGAAAAAATATCTAATTAAGTCTTGAGAACTTCATAGTAATATCAGCCAAGAAGGAAAAGATGGGGACCCAATACTGACCCAAAAATAGCAGAAGAACTCTGAGGTTTGAATCCATGGAGACAGTCACATGCATGTGCAGTGATCTTTTGTAGCAACATGTATGGTGGGTAGTGGTGAGGTAACATATAATATCCCCATTAATGTCATCAGCTCCCAGCAGTGGATGGAGGTTAATATCAGACACTAGCAATATGCAGGTAAGACTCAGTCTTGATGTTGGCTATCTCAGCAAAACATTTAATGGATGGAGATTCCATAGGAAACCCAAAAGGACTAAAAAGAATGAGCAAAGAAAGAGACAAGAGAAACAGCATGAAGAGTTTGATCCTTGACAAAACAAAGAATTTACAGGTCAAAAGCCATTTGGTCAATCAAACCATGCTCTCTAGCTTCAGAAATAGGACAAACCTATGATAATGAAATTAGCTTCATAAGCATCAACAACTTCTCTGTGATTAGAATGTAACTTGATCTAAACAAGTTTAACCTGATGATGAGGTTATAGAGATATCAGATCAGACAGGATATCAATGGAGAAGAAAGAAAAGAAAAAAAAAAAGAAGGAAGAGACCCAACCCTTAAATTCAAAGATAATAATGAGTTTGAACAACAGCAACTGTCACACAAATGGTCGAAGACCTTCAAGAGCAACATGTATGGTAGTGAACCAATACCTTCTTCTTAAATAGATCTTAGAATCATTAGAAACTTCAAATTCAAGTGATCTGAAAAGACTCCAAAATACTTCTGTACTAGAAAGTGGCATGTGTGGTGACACCAAAGTGGTGGTCTTGTGATGGCCAAGCCTTGCCACAAATCCTACCTGGATTGGTGGCAGTGAATCACAAACATCCACACTCCAGCCCAATAATGAAGTCAAAAATTTTAAACAGTGAACAGAATCCCAGGCCAGCAGAAGGTATCTATGCCAAGTAAATAGTCTCGTCTGAATAACCTTGACAAGAGTGTAAGAGCATTGAAGTTTCCAGAGCCTACTATTCCTACTTGCAGGCCCGATCTGAATCCTCTGATGGGAAGCTTGCTTGCAACACAATTCCTTCTGCTTCCTCCCCTGTGTCTACTGCCACAACTACAACAAGAAGCTACCATCACAAATCCTAACACAGTGTTGCAATATTTAGCTGATCCTGTTACGTGACTTGTAATGGCATCTCCTTCTCATTCACATTTGAAAGCATCAAACCTTATTTTAAGCTCCTAAAAATGACTTCTTCTAATTCCGCAACCTCACCTTCACCCTACAGACAGCCAGTAATTTGCCAATGCAGCAGCAAAATGTGCACAACAGAGCACATTCACTCTGTGGTTGAGTTTAGTACAAAGATGTTCAGAAAGACAGCTCCTTTGATGCAGAACAAGCTCTTTAACCAGACAATCACTAACCTTCTACCAGATTATGGATGTTGGATATTACTATCAGCCTTTTGTAAGTGGAAGAGCAAAGCTTTAGTGTATTTGGAGGCTTGCTTATCACATAAAGGAAGTAAAAAAATTGTTTACTAGCCTCTTATTCCTCTTCTAACCCAGCAAAGGTCGAATCTGCACCATCACCAACTGCAAGGAAAAAATTGTCAAGAGCAAAAATCTGGCGACAGAGTGCCCTCGAGCCACTCTCTGCAAGCTACTATATAGGAGCCCTACCTGTCAATGTCTCCACCTTCTGGGCCACTTTCTCAACTGGTTTGGCTCCACCTTGTCATACTCTTGCATACACACTTTCTTGTTTTCCTTCTTCTTTATTCAATAGAAGGCACCAATCTGCACAATAGATCAGAAACTTCAAAAACTATCCCACACCTTCAGTTTTCATGCAGTGCAGCACCACAGAGGAACTGCACATCAACCTCGCATATGATGGGTTTAGGTTTCGGGTTTAGGGTTTTCTCTGATCCCCCAGACATGAATGAAGGAGCATAGACCTTGAAAAGCCTGTGGGTCACAAACACATGTCTACAATCCTACTTAGATCCAAGACCAAAATCAAATTGTCACCCTGGTTGTCTCCTATTGAAAGCAAAAGATTCTTCACGTTCTTCCCCCACACAAACCCCCCAACCCCAAAAAACAAAAAAAAAAAAAAAAAAAAAAAAA
>Ga0209611_10006721_pt1 | contig 18701 bp, 14 predicted proteins | sample S1TSphgellanicum_3_FD_187693 | JGI IMG/M metagenome (GOLD analysis project Ga0209611, IMG submission 187693) | Host-associated microbial communities from peat moss isolated from Minnesota, USA - S1T2_Fc - Sphagnum magellanicum MG (SPAdes) (version 2) | ecosystem: Host-associated > Plants > Peat... | reverse complement strand
GCACTTCTAAGAAACCTTATGTGAAGGCTAAAGGACAAACACTCTAATGGATACACTTATTGTGGAAAGTGGGCTATTTCAGAAAACTCATCGGTGGATTCCAAAACTACCTCTGTGAAGTGGCAAGCAGGACTGCAGCAGCATAGGAACCTGATCAAGCACACTCTTCCAAAGATTGCATTTCCTTGTAAAATTGCTAATCGTCTGTTGTGTACAACAAAAATGACAATGAAAGATCAGTTCATATACAGAATTAAAAAGTGACTTCTATTGTTTATAAAAACCATGTGCGGTTTTGTATGCTAATTTGGTTCAGTTCAACAGCATATTATCCTTATGGAGGGCTGGGTTTTGGACATCGTAGACATGAACGTTTGAATCAACATCAGAGAAACAATATATGCATGCATATTAATTTTCTAGCATGCACAACCTGGTACTACATTTCAAAGTCAAGTTGTCCAGATTCAATTCGAAACAGAGTATGTTTTTCAAAGGACATACCCAAATCTCGATTTTGTCCCTGAAGTAGGAAATGCTCTTACATGTGTGATTGTCTTGTGGAGAGAACTCTGCAGGCGTCAACAATGGCATGCCAACTTCCAAGTGCAAAAATTTTGTCCATCTATATCCCAGTATACACACTGATTTTAGTAATCAACCAATGCTGTCAAAAGTACCAACATCGAGAACCCATTATGGAAAATCTAGTAGAACCACCTAAAGGCCCCCTCTCTTATGCAACATATTCCCTATCCCATTTAAATTCAAATCCAATTCAAGCCTCAAATCTGACAACTTACTTCATATGCTGCAGCAAGGGCAACAACTGAGTGACTGTAACTCAAAAATTTGAGAGAGCTTGAGTCCCATAGCTGATTCCACTTTCTTCATAAAAACTCCCAATCTGAATACACACCAGGTCCACCAGCATACACTGCCCACAAAAAGAGGTTTCTCAAAAGATGAATGTACCATAACTTAGTCAATTCATCCAAGTACAGGAGTATGCTAGTGCACACTTACTATAGGTCTGATGGGAGAATGATTATCTCCTCCAAATACATGGTTAGCACATACTTCAACATTCCTGTGACCTCTGATGGTGTGGAACCAAGACAGGCATGACAATATACTTCATAATCCCCATGCATTGATAGACATGAGATGCCCATCTGGACCTATGGCTCAATCCACCACAAATTGCTTGAATGCCTGTGGACAAGGGACTAACTCGCAAAAAGACCTCAATTGTCTGAGTGCCTTATCCTGTAATGCAAATATACACCATGCATTTTGACACAGCAGACATCACTGACCACCCAACCAAGCCTATTCAACAAAGAAAATAAACAGTTTAAAATTCCAAATGTAATCTGTCTCACAACAGGCAGGCAAATTCGTGGAAGCAGGAAAAATGATTTAGGGTCTAAACAATACTTATCCAAAGGAACCACCAGCCCTGACAGTTTGATCACTTGGGTGAAGCCTGTTAGATACCAGAATTCAGGCTGGTCTCTAATTGCAACTGCAGTCCTACAAAGCTCGTTTGCTCCAACTGCAATTGCTACACTACAAAGATTGGAAGCACAAAACTAAGATTAGGCTTTGAGCCTGAATGTTGTTGATCGAATGATGTCATCATCTGCATTCAACTTCTTCTGCAAGGCAAGCTGACTCTCAGGTTTTATCACATAGGTGAATAGCAGGTAAATGCCATCCAAGTATCTGCTGGAAACACCTCCCATGTTCCTTGTCTTTATGTTGTATGCAAGAGGCTGCATCCCTCTGTTGAACATCTCCACATCCAATCCTCCACCAGAGATTATTGCCTGCCATACAAATTACCATAGTCAGCTGAACGTGGGTCCTGAGATCACATCCATGCAGCATTTCCAGTGATCAAGTATCATGCAAATGCAGTTACTTGATCTTCTAGCAAGAGTAGTTTAAACTGTCATAAGCTACCCACATTTCTTGTTATTGTCTGGTTTATCAAGAGAGCCCCCTATAGTTAGGTTTGCAACTGTAGCGAGCGTCTGGCGCAGCCTAGGGATGAATCAAACACAAAATATGAGTCACGAAACTGCTTTTGCTGTTGGATTGATGCTTGATGCAACCAATAATCAATGCAAACTGGAAATGGATTTGTATTTCAGGGAGTGACATTTGGCCAAGCTTATGTCAACATCACCCATCATTAGCATGGTGATGGTGATGCTGTATCAAACCAAGAGGGGGAGGAATATGGACATGCAATTTACATCCCTGCCAGTGGGAAATATGTGTTTGTCATTTCTCTGCAAATTTGAAGGGATACTTGATCATGAGACAGTTTGTACCCTTGGTTTTCAGAGGAATGAAACTGGGGAGAATTGGTAAAAAAAAACAGTTCCAACAAGGAACAAATATGTGACCATTTTCTTGGTGAAGGCTCAAGACCTTTTCTTTGTCTAGAAATCACACACATGATAAAATAGCTCACAGGCAGGGAAGACTTCTGGTGTGCGTGGCAAGTGCAGATGTTCTTAAAGCACAAAGCACAACCAAAATTCTTTGTTGTGGTTGTGACGACAATGAAGAGAAATTGCACTGAAACCCTCTACTGAGCAATGGATAACTGGATTCAATCCATTGAGCTCGAACAAAGTGTGTGCGCCGTACTGTGATGGTAATTTACGTCCAGGAACGATGCAACTAGCTTTTTCTGCACATAGAGCTATGTGCCGCATGTTCCAAGTAGAGTAAAAGTTGGAGAAGAACAACAGCAACAACAACATACCTCCTCATAGCGTTGCGTCAGCGCAAGCCGCTGATCCTCTGTCAAGTCAGGGCGCAAAACAGCCATTGTTTCATATCGCTGCAACCCGGGAGGATACTGTCGAATCTCCCGTTGTCCTATTCCAAGATCATCGCCAACTCCCTCCTCGTCCTCCTCCATACCTGTCCACGAGTCCTGAATGGCCACTGCTCTAGCAGATCCCAAAGCCGCCGCCGACGCCGTCGTCACCTCCTTCCTCGCCTGCTGCTGCTGCTTCCCAGCATTGCACGCCACTCTCAACAATGGAAGCGCTCCAAAGACAGGAGATGATGATGCGGGAGAAGCTGTGCGCTCTAGGCTACTACTCCCAGCTAAACCGCCACTCAATCCCACACATCCTTGAACCATCGCCATTCTTGGCAGAGCAACCGCCGCCGAAGCTGCGACAGCCGCAAACCCCATATCTCAAACTCTCCCCTCCTCACCCCTCCCCTCCCCACCCTTGCCTTCTCTTCCCTTCCCTTCCACACGCCAAAAACTCCAACCACCTGACAAAAACTCCAATCCCGTCAAGTGATTTCGTCAAATGATTCAATTACAAAAGCTTCATCTCTGTATTTTTTCTGCAAAGTGGGAAGAAAAAAAACAGAAGCCACAGAAGAGAAGCGACGCAAGAAGACACAAGCGGCAGCAGCGCCGCGCAACCTCGCAAGGGGGGGTGGGGGGCGGAAAGCGTCGAAGGAAGAAAGGATAATGCTTGCCACCTTATTATCCGAACCTAATAAGGTTCCCCAAGTGATAAGTTCATCATTGATATGGGGCTAAAAAGGAGGAAAGGACTAATACTTGTCACCTTATTACTCAACCTAATAAGTTTCACCAAGAGATCAGGCCAATAGTGTTGAAGTGGAGGAAAATAAGGAAGCAAGGCTAATTTAATGCTTGCCACCTTATTTCCCAAACCTAATAAGGTTCCCCAAGAGATAACTTCTTTGTTGATGTGAGGGAAAAATACGAAGTAAGGACTAATACTTTGCCACCTTATTACTCAACCTAATAAGTTTCACCTAGAGATCAGACCACTAGGTACCTACTTTTGAAGTGGAGGAAAATAAAGAAGGAAGGCTAAATGCTTGCCACCTTATTTCCCAAACCTAATAAGTTTCCCCAAGAGATAAGTTCATTGTTTTGGGGGGGGTGGAAAATAGGAAGTAAGGACTAATATTTGCCACCTTATTACTCAACCTAATAAGTTTCACCTAGAGATCATGCCACTAGGTAGTGTTGAAGTGGAGGAAAATGAGGAAGGAAGGCTAATGCTTGCCACCTTATTTCCCAAACCTAATAAGGTTCCCCAAGAGATAAGTTCATTGTTGATGTGAAGAAAAATTGCCAATAAGGACTCATACTTGCCACCTTATTGGTTGACCTAATAAGTTTCAGCAAGAGATTGGGCCAATAGTGCTGAAATGGAGGAAAACAAGCAGCTTATTGCATAATGGCTCTGCCCAATGTTGAATGACCATGATCAATATTTTATTCCAAAGACCAACTCCGTAGGAAGGAAAATAAAAAAAAATTAAGAGTTTTTTTAAAAAAATTTCTGAAATTAAATATTCAAAATTAATTAATTGTTTAGGAGGCATGTGCCAAACTTGCCAAGGTACTATAGTATATGGAATGTTTGGAATTTAAAATTTTGAAAGTTGAAATGTTTGAATTCCGATGTGTGAATACTAAAAGCTGAAAATTGAAATTTGTGTGTGAAATGTTTGCAATCTGAAATTTTGAGAATTAAAATGTTTGAATTGGGATGTGCGAATATTTAAAGCTGAAAATTGAAAATTAAAATTTGAAATTTTTATGTGAAGTGTCTGGAATTTGAAAATTTGAAAAGTGAAATGTCTAAATTTGGATGTGTGACTATTGAAAGTTGAAAATTGAAAATTGAAAATTGAAATTTCTTTGTGAAATGTCTAGAAGGAATCTGAAAATTTGAAATTTGAATTGTCTAGATACTAAAAACTGAAAACTAAAATGTCTGAATATTGAAAATCAAAATTGAAATGTTTAAATACTAAAAACTAAAAACTAAAATGTCTGAATACTAAAAACTATAATGTCTAAATACTCAAAACTTGCAAAAACACAAGAATGCTCAAGAAGTCCATCAAATTTAGGCAAGCAAAACTATTGATTTTCAACCAATTGTAGTATAGTTATGTTTTGGCACTATTAATATAGAGGTATTCATATGAATATTATGCTTATAATAAAACAAATTTAGCTCCACCTTAAGGGCTAAAAAGACAACAACGTAATTCACATAAAGTGTTGAAGATAGGGTCTAGATGCTAACACTTGCCCAAAATAATCTAAGACTTCACCCACTTGGTATGCATCCACACTCAACAAAGCTTAATTCAATAGGATTTCAATAGCCCCAATCTAATAACATTTCAAAAGAATCATGGGTTAGGAAATTCTAGTGGCATCCTGCATCCTGGATCCAAAATAGAATAGGTATGTAAGACTAAACATCTAAGTATGATGGAAAATTGGCTTTGGTTGCAACTATCAATTTGTCCTACTGTAGATGCATGTTGCCTACTACCTATCATGTGACGTGTTTGCCTCACAACTTGGTGCATCAACATGGTAAATGCAAAATTATGGTACAACACCGATGATGCCTCGAAGCATTAAACAAACCCTTCAAAGGATGAGATATTTGCAAATAACAAAACACAAAACCTAGGGTAAATATCAAAGTGCTGGAGCCCACACCTCTTGCTCCATTAATCAAGGGCGCACACTTCGAAAAAATCTGTTTATCTTCCAAATGTTGTGAATGCCATATTCTAAATAGTGGGGAGTGTTTATTTCTTTTTTCAACAATGAAACTCTTCGTCATCATGGATTCTCTACCATAGCATATAAAGGTTTATGGAAGCCACTAGAATCTCATTAGATCTTTGTGTCCAATGTCTATTAAGACTCCAAATACTTGCATAACTTTGAGGGAGCAAAAAAAGTTTAACTTCTAAGGATGGAAAAATTATGAAAGAGTAATTAAAATAGGTTAGGTTCTCACAATTCAGTCCAACATCAGGGTAAGTGAGGAGGGCAGGTTTGTTTGGATCACCACACACGACCATTAAGATTGCCCTTGAGGCAATAGGGACATAGTACTTTTATTTGGAGGAAAACCAACAAAACAAACTAGTACATCTACATCATTAACTGGACATCTTTGTGGTAGAGTGCAAGATTCAATGTTCATGTGACTTGTTCCTTTTGTTATACAATTGCACGCAACGTGTAATTCTACCATGGTTCAAAGAGAGCAATAAGGGAGCATGCATGCCATTCAAACCTTGTGCACTGAAGATGGCTGATTTTTTACCTTTTGTATTCGAAAAGACACAAAAAGAAAGAGAGAGGTGCAACCTTCAACCTTATTAATGGCAATAGGAAGTGAGGAAGACATAACAAACTATATATTGCGTAATGCATTCAAATGAAACCATTATATAACCATATCAACTATTCCTATAATTTTTTTAATATCATGAACTACATTTAACCATAAATCATTTCTTACATTATGATTTGCACTTTTTCAATATATTTTTAAGTAAAAACATTGGAGGAATATGGGCATGAGATTTAATGCTCATCTAATTATTATTTTTGGAAAATGACCATGTTTGGAACAAGTTGTTTAGACTTCATTTTATTATGCATTGCCATTATCATTTTACTATATTATATAGTTGTTTTAATCAGACATGTTTAATGTTGATTTTATAATAGGAATGATAGGTTATTGTGTTGGATATTTTGGAAATGGAAAAATAATACTATTGTTTACGAAGTTTCATAAATGTGTTCACATTTGTGGTTAACTACAAAAAAATTCAAATACAAATGCAATATATATTGCATGTGTTATTGTGAAAAAACCACATGATGGATTGTCTACTTGTTGCATGACATTCACACATGTCTATAATAAAGTTGAACATTTATAGGTTTGCTTAATAATTCAATTGTTTCATTTGGTAATTTTTTTTTATCAAAATTTTTTATTGTACCCATGACTCATGTTCATAAAAGCTTTTCAATTTTTTAAAAATAATAAATAAAATCCAATAGATTAATTCTGAATATTTTAAATTTTCAACAATATAAATCATGTTAAATACACCAAAAAAGTTTCAAAGTTATGTTGTGTCTTAATTTGGGTTTAATTCTCTAGAATTTTGACAAGCTATTTTTAGTTTTTTATCCGTAGTTCATCCTCTTAGGAATTAATTAGTGCCAAACATGAGTTGTAGGCACAACATTGTTCAATGCAAATATGGAATGGACATGTGTATTTTTATCAAAATTCAATGATTGTTGTTTATAAATATGCATTGAAAACATTTTTTAATAAATTTACCAGTGTTTCCTATGATTGGGTACATTTGTTATCATATTCTAATGTTTGTACTTTTTGAACATATAATATTTGCATAATAATTCTTAGATGTTGATCACTTAACCATCCATATGGGTCAAAGAAGGTTATTTTGTTTATTTTATTCAATTTGAGATCCTCGTGTCAATAATCATTCTATTATAATCACTACGGTCATTTTTTGAATCATTGGAAATTTTAACCTTTCCATTGGTTTTGATGTGAGCTAGTTTGGTTTGGCAATTATTATGTGAAATGGGTGTATTATTTTTATGCATATATATTTTTTGTCATGACCCTTTTTAAATTTAGTTTTACACATGTTTTAAATAAAAATATCCTTTAAAATTATGAGTCCATCTAATGTTGTATATATGCTATGCATGTTAATTGGTACATTTTTTTCCTAATGTTTCAAATCTATGATCAAGTGGTCAAATGTTTATCCTTTACCTTTGAAATGAAATTGGACAAATGGAAGCATGGAAAAATGGTAATTGGTATCTATTGATGGTAAATGATTTTGGTATTAATGATGATATGAAAAGGTTTGTGATATTAGTGTTATTGGTATGACATTTTTGAGTAGGCCTTGTAGTGTTATGTTTTCATAAAGTGTTGTGTTTTGAATGAATTTATTTAAATCAACAAAAATATATATAAATGGGTGCATCAAACGATTTTTTTGAATCCATTGGGATTTTATGATTGAAATATTTTGAATGTAACCAATGGTTCCATTCTCAATTTTCAATTAAGGATATAAATATTCAATGATTACGAATTTCGTTCCTTTGTATATTTTCAAAAAAAGGTGTTAAATTTTGGGTTTTAATAATGGAAACAATTTGTTTTATGACATATTGAATGTTAAGCTTTCCAAATGGTAACATGCTTGACTTTAATTATTGCAATGTCAAATGTATTATAATAAACAGTTACAACCTACCATGGACATTTCAACAATGATCATAAACTGGATATTAAACCAATTGTCCAATATTGTGTCAAATTTGTTTACAATGGTATGTTTATTAATAGATAAGCCAAGTAAGGAATGGATAGTTGTCCAACCTATCAACAAAGTTGAACTTCAATGTATATTGTAATGTGAAGTTTTTGTCATTTTTCATTTTGAAAAAGTATTATTGGATAACTTTGATGATTTTTTTTAACCTATACATGTAGCACCCCCATACATATTGCAATAGGTTATTAATGGAATTCATTTTCAATGAATTTTTTGAAAGGATATTAGTGAATAGGCATAGTTGTAATCAAAGGCCACCTATTTCCTATAGTTACAAAAGGATTGTGTTCTCATTTGGACTTCAAACAATTTGTGTAGTTCAAGTTGTTTTGATTTATGATCTACATGTGCAAGGTTGTTTTTTGAACAAAATAAGGTTATAATTATAATGGTATCAATGAAGTTCTAACAATGATACATCAATTTATTTTTAATTAATTTTTTTGCAAATGATTCAATGTATGATTCCATTGTTTATTATCATTTTTTAGACAAGAGTTAGCATCTTTGAATTTTTTTAAACTATTAAAGGTTTTTTAATGGCATGGAAATTTTTTATTAGCATCCCAACTGAATTTAAATTGGGGTAGTTTTTTTAGAAATGTTGTGATCTTAGCATGGGTGTGTGTGACCAACTCTTAGGAAGGACAACAAAATGTCCTTGGGATGAAAGATGCTTCTAAGTGAAAACATGAGCCATGACTAAAATTAAGAGGTTATGATAAAGGGAATGGGCTAGGAAAAACTCCTAGGACTCAACCACACTCTCACATGTTGTGAAAATGCAAAGGAAGTGAATCCCAAGCACTACCAAGTGAAAATCACTTTGAAAAATAGAACTTTGAAATGTCCCAAATATTTGGGACAAAAATGAAAATAATAATTGTGATCCAAATTAGCCCTTCAAAATATCATTTAAAAGTTCTTGAAATGAAAATATCAAAACTGAGCTTGCATTTGAACCCATGAATTAGGAACTATGGTTAAAAAATGGTTTGAAATCAAACTAACAAGTTGACTTTTGACCATTAAAAATCCATAAAACATGGTCCAAATGACTTGTGGTTGGAACATGCAACACAACATTGGAAAGGTCTTGACAAGAGTTATAAGATGGCGAGGTTTCATGTTCAAAGAACTTGTTTTGAAGGATTTAAGATGTTTCAAATTTTTGGGGCATTTGCCTTAGTTTTGGTAATCCAGTTTGGGATTCCCATGAGTTTTTGCCATTTCAATGTAACCTCCAATGGGGAATTCTAGGGTAATCACATTCCACATATGAAACCCCCAATGGGAAATGCAAGGACAAACACATCAACAATTAAAAGCATTTAGAAAATACAAAGGGAAAAAGAAAGACTATTTAATGGCACCTTTGCGCACTCCAAAAATATTATGTGACACTATTGAATCTTGAAACTAATATCAATACTAGCGTTTCTACTAATGTCTATGTAAATCCTATGTTGATTGATGGTTTTCCAAGTGGTCATGATAACTTCCATAATGGAAAACTAGGTTTGTTGAAGAATCCTTTTCTTGGAATATTCATTATCAAATGTGGCTAATCATAGAATATACTATAAGGGAGGAAGTGGTGATTCATCCCAAGTCTAGGTCATGTGAGTTCTAGGTGAGTCCATGATCAAACTTGGTTCCAAATGCATAAACCACCCTTTGATTTTGATTAGTGTATTTTCACATTTCCACAAGGTTAATTTGAAAAGCTCATCCTAGTCCCATTATAGACCTTTCGCATGCCCCTTTAATGCTTACTTGCAAAGACTTAAGCAACATGCCCAAAGTTTTTAAGTCTTTCATGTCCCATTTTATTGGGAAGTTTGATACCTTGTGACAAGCCTTTGAGGTCAACATGTTAGAAAAATGATTGTTAAAAAATAGAAATGTAATGGTTGACAAAGGAGGAATTCATGTTCAAATGTTACAAAGGGAATTAATTGACAAGCTTGCACAATCATGACAATTAAAAAATTACTTACATGATTTACACTTATGAGCCTCACAAGCCAAAATTACAAAACAAATTACCAAATTATAATAGAGAGAAAAATAATCATGAAACAAAAAACCAAGAACAAGAATCAAAATAAGTGATCATGAAACTTAGGAGCCAAAAATGAAATACAACCCAAAGATCATGAAACAAAGGAGCCCATTGCAAAAGACAAAAGAAGATTGAAAGCCAAGGACCCAAGAATTAAAAATAAACAAAAATTAGAAAACACAAAGGAACCTAAAGTGATAAGCAAAAAAAATTGAGAAACACAAAGGAGCCCAAAACAAGAGACAAGAAAATTTAAGAAATAAAAATGAACATAGCAAGAAACAACGAGAAGATAATGCATGGTAATGATAGAGAGTGGGGAAATATTGAGTCACACACCACCCATTATTTCATTTGGTCACAAGATTGGTACAATGTTTGATTATTGTTGTTTGGGTCCTATTAACCAATTACTAGTCAACAACCACCTCCAACATGATGTTTAATTGTTTTGTCTAATTTGGGGAATAACATTGTTTAGTTTCAAATCTTGACATTTAATTATTAGTCAACATTAGTAACCTCCAAATTTTACACATTGATTTGTTTGGTCATATGAACCAACATTGTTCAATTATTAATATTGTCATAGGTCCTACCATCTAGTTGTTAGTGAATGACAACCTCCAAAATTTTAATCAATGTTTTGTCTAGTTACAAAGATTGGTGTTTTTTTGTTACCAATAAATTTTGGACTTTAACAAATATTTAACGATAACTTTTAGTGGTTGACTCCCTACATAAGAACACATTTTGGGTTTTGCAACTTGCCTTTATGACTATGTATTAAAAATGACATTTGTGACTAATGAATATTGAGTTGCTAAACCCATGTTGTTTCACCCATTTAGTTGCAAAGGACATATAGTTCCAAATCCCATTCATCTTATCAGTTAGGATTTTTTATTTTGTTAAATATTGAAAAATTCCATGTCATCATTAACTTTGGTTTAGCATGTAAAATGCATGCCATGTCAACCTAATCGTTATATTCAACTAAAAGTTACAAAAAATGTTTTGATAGATGGATCACATGTGTTAAAAATCTATAAACACATGTTTAATTATGAGTCATCACACATGAGCAAAAGTCAATTGAATTTAACCTAAGTAGCTAGCCAAAAATCAACCTAGCCTAATATAATTAACTTGGGCTACTTAACCTAGACTAAGTGGCCTAGGTTAAAAACAAACCCTTGGCTTCCTAGACGAGGTTCCTAACTTTCATCAAGTGACTTAGGTATCGTAAGTTGCAAGAATAAGGATTGAAACCCCTCACCTCCATTTTGGGGTTCAAGCCATCGTCCATTGCACTACCACATTTTTTTATACTGAGTATATTAAACATAAAATGATAAAGATAAAAAAATTTAGCCTTAAATTAAATTAGGCCACCCCAGGATGACATTGATCAACCTACCTACTTCCTAGGTCAACTTAACCTAGATTAACTTAAGCTTCCCTATGCTGAAAGTAAATTAACTTAATCTAATTTAGCTAAGATTACTTAGACTTTAGGCTAAACTTACATTAAAGTAGGTTACACTTAAATTAAACTAAGTTAATCTATGGTAGACCTAGATTAAACTACGTTAATTTAGGCTAGACATAGATTAAGTTAGTCTAAACATGGTTAAACATAATTACTTTAAATATTTTTGGTTAAAAAAATCACGTAGGTTAAACATGGCTAAATTAATATATAAATTAGATTAAACATAATTAGTTAAACTAAACATGGTTACACAAACATAAACATGGCTAAACATAATTACTTTGATTAAACATTTTAAAACATTTTAAAACATAATTACTTCAACTAAACATGGTTAAACACAATTACTTTGGCTAAACATGGCTAAACACCTTTAAACACAATTATTTAGGTTAAGAATAGTTGAAAATTATTAAAATATGGTTAAATTAATATTTTTCAAAAAAATATTGATTTAGTTTAAACATGGCTAAATTACCATAAATGAAAATAAATATATATTTTATGTTAAACATGATTAAACAATGATAAATTAAGTTAAATTTGAATATTGAGGTTAAATTTGGTTGAATTTGGAAAAATTAAGATAAAGTTCACTATTGAAACAATACATCACTAAATATGGCTAAATTGTGATAAAATTATATAAACTACACTAGGTTATTTGAAATAAACATAGCCAATAAAATGAGTGGTCTTATCACGGGCACGAAAACAACCAACTTTACAAGATTTCCTAAATCAAGACAAAAACAAGGCCACGTCTAATTTCAAATCCAAATCATGGAACAAGAAAAATAAGAACACAAACACGACAAATGCAAAACAAAAATTCAACAAGATTTTATTGCAATAACAAAATAAGAACAAAATAAGGTTATGATAAGAAAATGTACCTAAAATTGACGTTGAATAGATTGAAGGTAATGGGAAATTTTATCCCTATTTATACATATTGGGCACTTAGTTTTTAAAAAAAATTCAAGAAATTTCCAACCTACATGTGCCCCATGTTCGCCCATGTGCACCCATGCACACCCATATGTGGCCCATGTGTACTCATGTGTGAACTATGAATGAATTATGACTAAATTAAAACTTAATTAATAATGAACTCAAAATTAATTAGAAGTTAATTGGAAGTGAACTAAAAGTGAACTATAAGTGGACTATAAATGAATTAAAAAAATTAACACTTAATTAAAAACCAACTAAAAATGAACTGAAACTAAACTAGGAATTAGGTATAAATTCATTATAAGTTATGGATGAACATTTGAATGAATTAACTCCACAATGTTGGCATCCTTGTTAGGTCCTATGCAATTATAGTTATTTTTTTAGTCATTTTTAGTAATTGCATGAGTCATAAGGTTGACTACTAATTGTTAAATACATTTTTAGTTGTTTCTTTAATCGTGTTGGACATTGTAATTGCATAGCTTAAGTCATAAAAGACATGTTTTGTCATTGTGAACATTTTTTACTAATCAATAAATGTAATTGTATTGAAATTAATGTCATGAATCATTAGGTTGATTACTAGTTATTACAACATTTTTAATCATTTAAAAAATTATGTTAGACATTGTAGTTACATAAGATAAGTTGTAAAAGACATGTTTTTGCATTATGAACATTTTTTACCAATCAATAAATGCAAGTTCATTAAAATCAATGTCATGAATCATGAGGTTGATTACTAGTTGTAACACCTTGTCAATACATGGCATGCCACATCATCATCATTACAAATTGAGTCATATTAGTTACTATTTGTCACAAAAATAAATGGTAATTTTGAATTTTGAATTTTACATCATTGAAATATATTAATATAAATTATATATATACCCAAAAAGTGAACAAGTTGTCATATTGACTATATTTGTAAAATTATGATGCCACATGGCATCTTGATGTCCTTTACAACTACATAGTAATTTTTGTGATCAAATAGTTGTAAACATTATCAAAAAATACGATAGTCATTTTAAAAACTAGTCACAAAACCCAATATGTGTTATTGTGTTACAATGTCCACTACTAGATAGTTTTATGTAAATTAAAATTACAACTTGTGTTAAATTTTCATCCATGGCAATCCCCAAACAAATAGGTGGACTTTTTAATATATTGTAAAAGGCATTTCATTTTACTATTGGATAATAAGGTTTTTCTTCTTAAAAAACATAGTTTATGATGGACAATAATATATGGTTACTTTACAATATATCAAATTCCTTTAAATGTGACCTTGATGATGATTATTACATAGTTTAATTGAAAATTGAAAAATACGTTGTAATGTTAATTGATTAGAAATATATTGAGCCTTGTTCAATAACATGGAACTTGGTTCCAATTTTAATGGCATTAAAATATCCATATTGAAAAATATACATATTATTTCTAACATTTAGGTTTTTATATTTAGTTTAAAGTTGTGAAAATTTTAAAATTTGAATTTTAGGTTTAGGTATAAAATAAGATTGAACGTGCAATTATAAATCCATTTGCCAAATATTTATGCCAATTGCAAGCCAACATGAAAGTGTTTTTTGTAGATATTGAAAATGAATTCACATTTTCCATTTAGAAAATTTGAAAATCAAGGTATGGCCAAAATAATGGCGGGGAGTCAAATTGGTAATTCAACTCCTAGGCAATAAATTTGGGCAAATAAGGGTGAAATGATTTTCAAATTGAACATGCAATATAACATTTGCAAGGTTTTTTCAAAGCCTATGATTATGAAATTGATGAACATGCATAATTATGGGATTCATAACTTGTAAAATTGAGAATAAGGAATGATGGGTTTTGCCACCTTTGTGCATCACACTTCAATCATTCAATAATAATTGAACTTATGAACAAATGTGTGGTTCCTAAATCCAACAACCAAAAAACAATGTTAGTTCCCATAACACAATGAAGTGAAATTAAGTTTGGTTTCAACTTTGCTACATTTACCTTGACAATAGATCCTTTGTCTTACAATTCCTACTTTACCTTTATTAGTTTGGGGTAGTTTTTGATTAAATGCCCCGATTGATTATAGTTGAGACATTTAATCATCTTATTCACATCACCTTTCAATTTCTTGTCATCTCAAAGTTCCTTTTGTGATGCACCCTTTTTCATTTGCATTTGTTTTTCTCCCTTGAAGCTGCCATTAGCTTGGGAGTTGTCACCTTTGGAATGCTCACTTGGGCTTATTGTGCCTTTGTGAACCATAAAATTATCCCCCAAACATTCCACCACTTATAAGTTTTTTGCTAATTTGATGCAACACCCACCACTAGTCATAAACAAGGAAAATGGTGAGTTGTTTTCAAGGTTGAGCCATGATGTGTCTTATGAATTGGGTCAATTGTGTTGCTTGTCCATGCACCACTTTGATTCCAAATTGCATTAATTAATTTCTTTCTTGGTTTCTGTAGATTGACTGGTTTCATTTTGAAGTTGTGTTGTGGTTTAGTTTTAATTCCTTCCCAAAGCCCCCACATCTTTTTTTGTGGGAGATAGGAAACATGTTTTGAATTTGCATATTGTTACAAAACTTAGAATTAACTTGAAACTTGTGTTCTTTTGAGTGCAAAATATCTTCCACTAAATTTATCACAATAATGTATGCATTGAAAAATTCATACAAAAAATTATTTAAAAAATGCAATTGGATGAAATACGATAGGCATTTAGCCCTTGACTATTTGGGGATTGTGTCTTTCAATGTATTCTTCATTGTGACAAAATATATTTGATGGCAAGACGACATACTTGATTGAATAGGTGAGAAATAATAATTTTTAAAACCAACCTCACCTAAGTTTTCATATGGTGGAAGTGTTAACAATAAGTCTTAAGAAGTTTCAACAAAGGTGACCTATTTTGTTTCAAATCCAACAAATGTGTTCCAAAACACCTATTCAAACAAATAGGGGAAAAAATAGTTGATTTCAAAGGCAATGAAAGGAAGTTAGAATGACATTAGGGGACATTGTGGGTATTGAACATTATTGTGGAGACAACGAAGGACACCAAGCAACACTAGGAAATGGTAGGGGATGTTGGGTAACATTATGAAAACACTAGGGAAAATTGGGGAAACATTTTTATTTTTAAAATTTTGATTTCCTTCATTATTACAAAACATGGTTTTTCCACTAATAACATCACAACTAAGATGATTGTAAAATCAAGTCAATTTTTTTGGAATGATTAAATATATTTGATTTGACTAAAATAAAAACTAGGTATGTTTGTTTTGATTTTGAAAAATAGTTATTTAGTAAAAACAAGACATTTATGTTGAACATGTGGTGTATGTGGCACCTAGATGAATTCATTACTAGAAAAATCATTTTTTACAAGTTGTCATTTGTGACTAAAAATGTAATTTATTATTATTATTATAATTACAAAATAATAGCAATTGGCACTTTGAATTGCAAACAACAAGTTGTAATCAATATTTTCTCTTTTCATGATTATCTAATTTGATTAATGTGATTTGATATGACTAATTATGATTTTAATGCGATTTTTGATGATGTGATAATATTAAAAGTATTTCAAAATATTAAAATATTTTTTGAACTGAATTATTAAAACAAATAAAAATAAATTATGAATTTCATGTTGTCATTTGTTGTTTTTAATTATTCAAATACAAATAGAACCACAAAACAACATTTGAAATATAACATAAAACACATGTGAAAAAATGGAATATCAAACTGATTTTTTAAATTAAAAAAAAAACTATTATAACATGTGAAACTAGAACTTTTTTTTGAAAATTCTATATGTATACTAAAAACATGTGCATTCTAATTATATGTTTTTAGAAGTTAAATTAATTTCATGGTGAGATTTAAAAAATAAAAAAATATTTTTTATTAGTCTTGAATTTTTTCTCAAATCAAGATATATAAAATAATGTATTGTTTTACCATTTGGAATATAGAAATTATAAAATTGAATGAAATGATATAAATAAAAAAAATTTACGTCTTGAAATCAAAAGGCATCATAAATTGCAATGTAATTATTAAATGAAAAATTGAATTAAAATTTAATAACGATAATAAAGATGTAAATGTGTAAAAGTTTTAATTATGAATAGTCGAATATAATAAAGTTACAATGCATGATATTAAAAAAAAGTGCATGTACACATTTTGTAATAACATTTTATATCACCATGTGAGGTGGTTGTTGGATGGTAAAGGTTTAAGGTTGTGGTTGAAAAGGGTTTTGGGTTTAATATTGTTATATCAAATAATAGTTTTAGTCATTTCAAATAATATAAAATACAATCAAATTTTTGGCATAAATGAATTGTTCCTTATTCGCTTTCATTAAAATTTTAATCATAAAAAAAAATAAAGACACACATTTGTGATAATGCTTGGTGATGGGGGGATATTGAGAAGACATTGGGGGATGATAGGGGCATTGAATAACATTGGGGAAATGTTGGGGGACATCGATTAATGTTAAGGAAATGTAAGGGGTACTCAACAATGTTGAAAAAAATTAGAAAACATTGAATTTTTTTTCACATGATGGAGGATGTTGGGAAAATGTTAGGCGATGATGATAATGTGAGATAAATGTTAAGTAATGTTAAGGAGATGTTGAAGGACCTTGGCCAATTTTGTGCAAAGTTGGACAAATTTCAAAGGTGTTAGAAAAATGTTTTGAAAACTTTGAAGATGTTGCAAAAATTTTGAGAGATTACAAGGGTATGGGAAAAACATTGAAAAAATGTGGAATAACATCAAGAAAATGATGCGGCATATTTCGCATCATTAAAAAATCACCAAGCAATGTTGAAAAAACATAAGGTAGCTTCAAGAAAATGTTAAAGGACAATAGGAGGAAATAAAATTGAATAAAAAATAAAAATATAAATGTTATTTTTAAAAATATTACTACTAGAGATACTTAGAGAGACATTTAAAACATCTTTAGCTTAGGATCATCCCTCAAGGCAACCTTAAATCCTACCCTTTTTTTCACCTAAACTAGATTTAATTATCATCATTGTTGGAATAAGTTTGATCAAAAGATAAAGCTAATAATGTTAAAGTGGAGGAAAAAAGGAAGCAAGGAAAACTCTTGTCACCTTATTATCCAACCTAACAAGTTCCAACAACATTTAAAACCAATAGTGTTTAAGTGGAAAACATTCGGGGGAAGTGAGAATAAGTTGACTTGAGCCACCTTATTATCCACTATACTAATTCCACCCAACATCAAGCCAATAAGTAGTCAAAATGTGAAAAAATATCATACTACTTGCCATCCTATTATGCACCCTAATGGCTTGACCAAACATATTGAATTGATAATGCAGGTGGAGAAAAATTGTTTTGATTATGCTTGCCACCTTATTATCCACCCTAATAGTTACACCAAACATTAAACAACTAAATAATAGAAGAGTTGAAATTTTGTGATGTTGCTTGCCACCCTATTATCCACCTTAATGGCTCCATCAAAAATCAAGTTGACGATTGAAATGAAGAAAAAATTGTTAGAATTATGCTTGCCACCTTATTATCCAACACTTATAAGTCCACCAAGCATCAAGTCAATATGGAATACAAGTGCAAAAAAGTGTCATACCTCTTGTGACCTTTAGGGCCACTTTAGACAAGGGTCCAGGGACCAAAAGCCTAGAAACCAATTTAAACCAAATTGAACCTTGAATTGGACCTTTTTGCACATTGAAAAAAACATTTTTTCTTATGGTACAATGAGTGTGTCTAAAGGCTTAAGGTCCATTTGAAGGTCCAATATCAAAATGTGTGATTGACATGTCAGAGGATTAGGTTAACCTTTGGTTTTTTTTTTTTTTTTTTTTCATCATGT
>Ga0209611_10006720_pt1 | contig 18706 bp, 18 predicted proteins | sample S1TSphgellanicum_3_FD_187693 | JGI IMG/M metagenome (GOLD analysis project Ga0209611, IMG submission 187693) | Host-associated microbial communities from peat moss isolated from Minnesota, USA - S1T2_Fc - Sphagnum magellanicum MG (SPAdes) (version 2) | ecosystem: Host-associated > Plants > Peat... | reverse complement strand
ACGCCATCCGTCATCGGCGAGAAGCACGTCAATCCCATGGACCAGATGCTGGATCAATACGCGGACATCAGCCGCAAGGTTGCGACCGACATGCAGGTGGAAATTTGTGACCTGCGTAAGACCTTCAAGGATTACCTCGCCTCCCACAACCCGCACGATTTAGAGAAGGGAGTGCTGACGGTAGATGGTGCTCATCTTAACGACCAAGGCAACGCGCTGGTTGCGGCGACGGCTGCGTCCAGCTTGGTGGAAGCGCTTCACCGCCAGTCTTTGACGCCGGTCATCCCCACGTGGGACTTCATCGGCAGTCGGCAGAATTCGATCCTGCTGCACCAGGCGAAACTTCCGGATGGGCTGACACTACACTATACAACCGATGGCAGCGAACCGACACTGCAATCGCCTGTCTACAGCGGGCCGATTATGCTCACGACGGCGACTACCATCGCCGCCCGGACTTTCCTGAACAACGCCCCACAAAGCCCGGTAGTCAAGGTCACCGCCAACAAGATCATCCCGGAGCAAGCGGTAAAAGTTCCGGTGCAGCCAGGCTTGATTCGGCATTATTACGAGGTTGCATGGGATAAGGAACCGTTACCGTTAAAGGTGCCGGACTTTCCCACGCTCAATCCCATCGAGTCAAAAGTCGTGCCAACCTTCGAGGTGCCCCCCGCGCCCGGGAGCAAGAATTATGGTTTGCGATTCGAAGGTTACCTGCAAGTAAACGAAACGGGCATTTATGGCTTTCGTGTTGGGGGCAACCACGCGGTCTTATTGCTGGATGGTAAGCGTATCTGTTTCTGCAACGACGAGGGAAAAAACACCACGGAATTCATTACTCAAGTAGCTTTGGAGAAGGGCCTGCACCCGATTGAATTCTGGCTTGCCCAGGAAGCCACCGGAGGGTTGGGATTGTACCTGGAAATCAGGCCTCCGCACTATGTGGATATACATGAGCCCAGGGCCGCGGAATTGTTCCACAAAGCCGAGTAGCGATTGAACCTTTTGTGTGCGTATTGCTGGATCATAAAACCTATGAATAGGTCAACGCCAGTTACGGGCAAAATTGAGAACACGAGGGAGAAATCCCATCAGCAACCAACAAATACCATGAGCGAGAAGACAAAAAGGAAAGCTACATTTCGACTAAAGCGGCATCTGATTGCGTTGATTGGGCTTTTGACGCTAATTCAGGCGGAGGCGGTCTTCGCCGATGTAAAGCTGCCTGCTATTATTAGCAACAACATGGTGCTGCAGGCGAATAAGGCCGTGCCGATTTGGGGCTGGGCCGACCCGGGTGAAAACGTGACCGTTACTTTTGGCGGTCAAAGCCAATCTGCGTTGGCAGGCGCCGATGGCAAATGGAAAGTCATGCTCAAACCGCTGCAGGTCGGCGATCCGCAGCAGATGACTGTCGCGGGCAAAAACACGCTTACTTTAGACAACGTGCTGGTCGGCAGCGTTTGGCTTTGTTCCGGACAATCGAACATGCGATTTACCATGGGACCTTCCCTCTACGGCCAGAACGAAGCCAAGAAGGCGAACTACCCGAAAATTCGCCTCTTTAACACGTCATTTGAATCGTGGCCGCCCGTGGCGTCGGTTCAGCCGCTTGATGACATCAAGGGACAATGGGTGGAATGCACGCCTGACTCGGCCGCATCCTTCTCGGCCGTTGGGTATTTTTTCGGCCGCGACATTCATGTGGCGCAGAATATTCCCGTGGGGCTGATCGACATTAGCGTTGGCGGCACGAGCGTACTATCTTGGATCAGTCTGTCAGGCCTTGAAGCGATCCCTTCGCCTGACGATTGGATTTTAAACAGCATTCGGGAGGCCAAGGATGATCTTGCCAAGGGAATTACAGGCCACTACAGCCACTGCGCCTATTTCAATGGCATGATTAACCCAATCATTCCCTACGCTCTCGAGGGAGTGATCTGGTACCAAGGTGAACAGGACTGCGGCCCCCCCGTAGACTCAACCGCCGGAGAAGAGGCATACAGATTGGTTTTCCAAGGTCTTATTGCCGACTGGCGGAAAAAGTGGGGCGAGGGCGATTTCCCATTCTTGTTTGTGCAGTTGGCCAGCATCGGCAAGCCAACTCCCGAGCCTTCCCCCAGTGGGCGGGCTTTGATTCGCGACGCCCAATTTAAGACGCTCAACGTCCCGAACACAGGCATGGCTGTCACCATCGATATCGGCGACGTCAACGAGCACCCAATCGACAAGGTGGATGTCGGCCATCGCCTGGCTTTGATTGCGGAAAAAATGGTCTTCAACAAGGACATCGTCTATTCGGGGCCGCTCTACAAAGAAATGAAAATGGAGGGGAACCATGTTCGCATCAGCTTTACCAATATTGGCGGCGGCCTTTTGATTGGAACCAGCCCGCTCGCCCAGAGCAGCCCACCCGCCCAACAACCGGCGGATCACCTTGTCGGTTTTGCGATCTGTGGTGAGGACAAGCATTGGGTCTGGGCGGATGCCAAGATTGATGGCAATACGGTGGTGGTAAGCAGTGACAAAGTGCCTCAGCCGGTTGCCGTGCGCTATGCTTGGGCGGACGATCCCCAGTGTAATCTTTATAACAAGGAAGGCCTCCCGGCTTCGCCCTTCCGCACCGATTCATTCTAGAAGATAAAAAAATGGAACCAGTACGCCATTTTCCAACTTATTCCAGCTATTAGGGCATATTTGCAAAATCAATTCGATCTGAAGAAGGACACGTCGAATCATTTTGATAGCACCCATCAGGATTGGATTAGCGTGCTAAGCGGAGTTGAATCGTCTTTGTAGAGCCAGCGGCGCATAGCGGTACTGATACGCGCCCATTCGCGGTCAAGAAGGGAGAACCACGCCGTATCGCGGTTCTCGCCTTTAACGAGCAGGTGTTGACGAAATAACAGAAGAGGGCGAACCCACCGCTAGGCATTTCTGGGTGCAAGTGAAAGGCCGGACCGCTAAGCCACAAAACGGGCAGCTTAAAGAAGAGTTTGAGACCAAGCATTTGCGGTATTATCAGAAATGCCGGGAGCCCGTGTTTCTCTTCCGGATAGACCCGGACACTGGCTCTGGTAAGGGGCAGTGGGCGAGCAATGCCGGTTAGTGGCAGTGCAGCGCCCGCCCCCCCCCGAAACACCCTAGGTGGGCCCAAATTTAGGCCCATCTGGAGGTTTTTCGCACATTCCGAAAGCGCAACCAATTCGTCCACATGGACTTGATTAGTTGGCTCCGGAGGTAGGGCTCGAACGGAAGAGGCGTTCGAGCTACAACAGTTTATATATGAATTTGCCTCTGAAAACAAGCTAATCTTACAGAAATCTTCTAGAAGGATTTTAGTAGATATTTAGTGTCTTTTGTACCCTGTTTTGACCCCTGTCTTTCTCCGGAGGTAGGGCTGATTCTACCGGAACCAATTAAAACCGCAGCCTGCTGGCACTTTTGCTGGCACTCGCCCATTATGCCTACCTTTTGGAGTATAAGCCTTTGATAATCAGAGGGCTCCGGAGGTAGGGCTCGAACCTACGACCAATCGGTTAACAGCCGACCGCTCTACCACTGAGCTACTCCGGAATGAACGGGGTGGCGAGTAAATCATACACCCCGCTGGGAAGCAACCTTTTTGCCGAGGCGCTCCGCCTGTTTGGATCCGGGGTGCTCGTCCCGCGAGGAGGCCCCCATCCTGTTTTCGCTTGGTTTTGATTACGATCTGACCTCCCGGTTCTTTCGCGCCTCCAACTCCCGCGCAAGGCTATGGCGGTAAGCATAAACGGCCCCGGCCAGCAGGACGCCATCCCGCGCCAGCGCCACCAGGGGATTCGCGTCGAGCCACGAATGCGCTCCGAAGCACCCACATTCGACTGGAAGCCCACGCACCACTGCGATGAGCAAAGCAGCCAGAAAAAGAACGAGCATGCCGATGACGCTGAGCAGCCCGGTCGTACAAAAATAACCGGTGAGCAGGAAAAGCCCGCACGCGAGTTCAAACAAGGGCAGCCCCAAGGCCATGACACTGATGACCGGGCCGGGCGCCAGATGATAGGCGGCGATGCTGTCCGCGAAGTCCTGCGGCGCGCCGAGTTTGGCAATGGCCGCATAGATAAAAATAGCGCCGAGTAAGATTCGGCATGGCCCGTAAAGACCACGAGCGAGGGTTTGCGGCCATCGGAGCTTCACGATTTCTCCTGTGGAAGATTTCCATCCTCCCACGCGCCCCAGCCAGCGCGGAAGAGCCGCACATGCGCATAACCCAGCCGCTGCAGCGCGTCCGCCACCATCTGGCTGTCGTGACAATCGCTGCCCGAACAATAGACCACCAAGACGTCGCTTCGACGCGGCTCCAGCACGGACGCAAGGACGTGGTAGCTGTTTTCAAAGTCGTCGCGCGGCAGGCTGAGGGCGGACGGAATGTGCCCGACCCGATAAAAGACTTCCGGCCGCGCATCCAGAATGAGTGCGGACCGGCCGGCACTGATCGCCTGCATTTCCTCGAGGCTGACATCGCCTGTCTGTCGAACCGGCACCGGCTTCCCCTCACCCAGCCGCTCTACCGCTTGATCGAGACGCGCCTCGGGCGAGGCATACGCCAAAGGCAGCGGTTTCGCGCGCATTTCGTTCAGGATAATTCCGGCAGCCAGGCATCCGGTCAGCAACATCCAACCGCCGACTGCGTCCTTGATAATATGTTTTTTCCACATAGTCGTCATTCAGGTTCCCGCCGGTTTCCAGATGGCGCGGGGCCACGCCGGGACAAAATCGCCCGCGCCGTCGATCACCAGGTAACGCGCGCCCGGGCACGTTTCCCACGACGAGCGCGAAGCGCCTTGCGCGTATTCTCCGAAGTAGACGCGCGCCTTGGTCACGGACGCATCCCATTTTAGCTCCCCGGGAAAGCAATCGGGGTTGATCAGGATGAGTTGGCTCGGCTGGAACCGGGCGGGAATCTGAACTCTCTGCGCCATTTTCCCGCAAACGATCATTTGAGAAACGTCCGTCGGCGGGGGAAATTGGGGCGTCTCCGTTATAACATAGGCCTGCTCGGATAATTTCTCGCCGCTTTCAAGCCAATATTTTCTCAAGGTGTGCCCATAGAGCTTTCCCATCACTTCCCGGTCGATATAGATAAGCGATTGGTTTCGACCATGGCCGATCGTGATCACCTGGTTCTCCGCCTCGATGGGCAACGTGGCCGTGGCCCTGCCAAATCCTATCAACATGAGGACAACGGAAGCCGAGACGCACCCGCCCCACCCAAGACTGCGCCACGCAGGCCACCGGCTCCGCCGCATGCGGGCGCCGACGGCGCAGGCCAAAAACAGAAGCGGTACAAGCCATAGCCAGATCGAATCCTCCACCTGGCTAAAAAAGGCGCCGATGCCGAAAGCCGTCCAAACCGCCAGGGGCACGCCTCTCATCGCCCCTTCCCGCTCCGGCCAGCAAAGCTGGATTATGGCAAACCAACCCGCCATATAGAAAAAAGAAAATAGCCAGCCGCCCTCCGCCATCCAGGTAAAGTGGCTGTTGAGCAAGTTGAGGTAATTGATCGATTGATTCGCCGGCTGATACCATTGCGTGTAGGCGTCCCCTCCCCGGCCCCATCCCCAACCCCAGGGAGCGGCCGCCAGCATCTCCGGGAAATGTCTCCAGACGACGAGCCGGCTGTCGATCGATTGGTCGTCGCTGAACAAGCCCTGGCCATATCGTGTTTCCGCTTTCGCATGGATGATGAAAAGCGCTACGATCCAGATCGCGGCCACGGCGGCCATGGCCCGCGCCCTCGGCCACGGCCGCGGCGCCCAGAGCAAAAGAATCGCAACCCCGGCCAGCAGGGCCAGCAGACCGCCCCGCGAGTAGGTATTGACCAGGCAATAGCCCAAACCGATCGAAACAGGCAATGCCAACCAAAATCCGCGGCGCCACAAACAAGCCACCAGCCACACGGCCAGCATGATACAGGCGATGAAAACAGCCGTCTTGTTGGGATTTCCGAAACCCCAATCCATTCGCCAAGCGCCGTTATAGTAGAATTCCATATCTATTTATTCCATGCGTCGGCGATATCCTTGTTGGGAAGCGGCACGACAAAACCGGGCGGGATCATTTCCTTGTCCTGCGCCGCGAACATGTCCTGGTTCATCAGGTCGCCGTAGTAGGGCGAGGTGTTGAATGCCGATAGATCCACCACTTGCGACTTGCTAAGATCGTTGGCATTCGCCGCATCGCGCTTTGCTTTCCTGGCGAGCGCGTATTCGAAGAAGCGAAGTCCCAATTCGTCGGCAACCGATGAATCGGAATGCCCCAACCCCATCACCGCCTTGAAGATAATGGGATAATTCAGGGCACGCGCCGCCGTATAGAACCTTCTCGCCCGATCGCAGCCGACGTCCAATTCTCCCGTGGTGAGAAGCCACATGACACCGGCGGCCTCGGGCGTGGGCTCGTCATAGCTGGTGCTGATGTGCATTTGCACGGCCAAAAACCGATCCGGCTTGTGCAGGGCCAGCCGGTGCGCCCATTCGCCGCCCGAGCACATGCCGTACATGAGGTAGTCGTGGTCCGGCAGCCCATCATTCTGCACCAACTGATCGATACCGCGATCCCAGGCATCCGCGAATTGTTCAAAATTATTGTCCCACATATGGATTTGGGTCCCGTTGAGCTCATCGAAATTGGCATAGGAACTCCAAACCCAGCGCGCGCCCCATGCGACTATCGCGAGCTTGTGACTTTCCGCGAAGGCGAAGTAAGGATTGGCATCACCCGAGGGCTTGATCGCATTGAGCTGGTCCCGGAGCTGTCCCACCGAATCGGCGATGAGGCACATGGCGAGCACTCCCTTAACATCCCGTGCGCTGGAAGCACCGTGCGGTAAATGCAGAAGGAGAGTAAAGGCAGGATAGCTCGAATTGCCCGACTCGACCTTTTGCTCTATGAGTGGGGCGACCGGAGCGGGATCGGTCAATGGCACGTCCGGTGAAAGCAACGTCTTCGCCACGAGCTGTTTTTCCGGATAGTCGAGCGTTTGCTCCTGGCCGTCGGACGAAGCGGCAGCGACCACGCCGTTGGCGTTGCCGAAGACCGTCACCACGGTCCAGTTGGCGGGCAGTTTTTCAGGCACGGGAAAGATAAGTTGCTGGCGCACGTTGGCCGGAACGAGCGTTGGCCATGCGTAGTAATGAAGATTGCTGACCACGCCTTCGCTGACGAGATGTTGCACCACCGCTGGCTCCTTGACCGTTGCCACGAGCTTGCCGGCCTCATCGAAAAAATAGACCTTGGCCATCAGGTTCGCGCTCAGCGCCTGCTCCGAGACCTTCACGTCCACTTCGACTTGTGGAGTATAGACTTTCCCTTTGGCAGTCGAAAAAATGACCGGATTCTGACTCATGCCGACGTCGAGGTCGACCTGGGGCTGCTCATGAATGTGAATATTCTCTATGCTGAAAATGGCCGCCTCGGTCCTTCCCGCCGCGATGACGGCAAGCGCTGTCATGACACAAACAAATGTTCTCATCCGTCCCTCCTTTCTCGCTAGTTCAAGGTTGATGTAGATTTTTCCACGTTTCCGCGACGCTCCTGTCTGGAAGCCATGACGCCAGCGTCGGATGCTCTCGCAATTCTTCCGGCGCGAGCGGATTTTTCGTATCCACATCGAGCCAAAGCCCGTTCGTCCCGGGGTTCAGCAGCAAGGATGCGAAATAGGCGCGCACCAGGTTTTCCAACGCGACCGATCGGGAATGCCCGGTGTGGGCCAATGAAACCCACGTCCAAGGCTTCTCCATGCCACGTCCCCGAAGGAACTGGAAAACGGCTGAACTGTAATTGGGCTCGTCTTCGTCTCCACACGCGATGATGCCTCGAGGTTCCTGCGCGCGCGCTTCTGGATTTTCCCATTCCGTGGCGGAATAGGCGCACCACGCCGCGACCCCCTCAGGCTTCCATCTCACAAAACTGTCGACGAATTGTGCGCCGCGCGAAAATCCATAGAGAAACAAAGGACGAGGCGCCGGTCCCAACGCACGGCGCAATCCATCCAGCAGTAAAGCGCCGGATCCCGACTCGGCCTTAAAATAGCCCTCGTCTTGAGGATTGTCGTCAGAGGCAAAGGAGAGCCCCACCAGATCGAGATTCTCCTGCTGCGCAAACGCTGCCCACGCATCTTCTCGAACCATTTCGTCCCCGTTTCCGTTGTGTCCGGGACACAAGATCAGAATTCCGACGGAACGTCCTGACGCTCTCGTGATATAGATATCGGCCCGGCTCATATTTGCGCCCGGCACGAGCGAGATTTTATCAGAGGCCGTTGCTATGGATGCTGCCATCAGATTCACCGCAAGCAGGATCAGATATTCTCTTTTCATGGCGGAAGCGCGGCGGTTTCAGTTGGTCTCGCCTTGTCCCGTGTGATCGGAGGACAAGAGCACTTTGCTGAGCCGGTCGATCCCCTCATTGGCAATTAGGCTTGGGGGATAGAGATGTTGGGCGTTGAGGTACCACGTCAGGCTGTAGCCGACGTTTTTCTTGGCTTCCGCTTCGCGCGCCTTGTTGACGGCCGCGACAAAGTCCGAAGCGCGCCCGGCCAGGTCGGCCAGTTGCTTGTTGAGTTTGTTGTCGTCCGGCCAATCCTTGACCGCCTGCTGGATGGTTTCCCATGCTCCGTAAACATCGCCATTGAGGACGAGGGCATTCGCTTTTTCCGAGGCGGTCTCCGCGTTCTGGACTTTTTGCAGGGCCGATTTCAGTTGGTCAGCGCGTTGAGTATCGCCGTTGATCGCGGGGGCGAAGACGAGCTGCTTGTCGAAAATCGCCCGGTAGTTTTGTTCCTGAACAAGCCGGTCGAACTCCGTGACCGACTGTGTTTTCAAATCCTGCGAATTGAAAAAGCCGGTGGCGGAATCATGCAGGTCCGGATTTCCCGGCCAGGCCTCAGCCGCGCCTTGAAATTCCTCCATGGCGTCTTTGAGGTTGCCCTGCTGCGCCAGCATCCGCGCTTTGCCCAGGCGCAGCGTGCTCTCCAGCTTGACCGCGTTGATCATCGCCATGGGTTTGGTCGAGTCGAAATCCACCGCGATTTTCCGGATTTCCGCGATCAAGTCCTCGACGCGGCCAAAGTCACGGGCCTCGATCACGTTTTTGAGCACGTCGAGCTTTTTGAGGTATTGGCTGACCAGTTTTTTTTGCTGGAGGCTTACTCCCTGCAGCGCGGCATGATACTCGTTGCCTAGGAAAGCGGTCTCGAGCATCGTGGCCGCCTCGGCGACTTCGCCTTTGCCGGCTTCGTCCTTGAAATCGTCCACCGCGAGGCCGACGTTGTTGTTGACCTCAAGGGACGCATTGACCTGATCCGCCATGGCCACGGGATAGTCCCCTTCGTCGAAGAGCCGCCGGTAGAATGCCGCCGCGATGATCACATGTTCATAGCGATGACTTCCGTAGAGTGCCGTTATATAATCGGCGAAGTCGGCCTTGGCCTGCTTGAGGTTGGAGTCCTGCTGGACCTCGTTGAGCTTGATTCGCGCGCGTCCCTCCAGCCCGCGCAGGTATTCGGCCGTCAATTCCATGCTGCCTTGAACGTCCGGGCTGCTCGGCCCCGTACCGCCCGCACCGCTGCCGGCGCCTCCGCCGGAATCCGCCGTGGGCGGCGCGGCGGGATTGGACCTCTTGCCGTCGTTCGCACCCACGCGGCCCTGCTGTTCCTGCTCTTCGGTGCGAAGTTCCGTGGCGACGAGATCCGCGTTGCGGTCCGACATGTCGACATCGCGCTGGATCCGGTCGTTCTTTGCGTCGAGACCATCATTGGTCCGGACGGTGTTCCACACCGCCTCCACGCGGTTGGCCAGCTCGCGGCTGATACCCGCATCGAGGTCCTGATAGTCACCGAGCGCGTAGAGCATTTTCCAGGCGGAGAAAACGTCGCCGCCTTGCTTGAGCATTTCGGACAGCTCGGTCAATTTGCCGGCGTAGGCATGAATGCGGTCCGGCGAAACCTCCGGATGCTGGAGGTAAATCTCGAAGCGCTGCCGCACGACGGGGTCGTCCAGCCCGGACGGTATGTCCAGGACGTCAGCGGCCTTCATCTTGTCGCCGACGTTATTCCCCACGGCGCTGACGGCTTGCCCGGCGCTGCCGTCCTGCGGCTTGCGATTGAAGAGATAGTCGAGCGCGGAGGAGGGCGCGTCGGGCGGAGCCGTGGCGCCGGCGGGAGCGGGCACCGCCGGCGCGGCGTTCGTCGGCGCGGACGCGGCGGTGGCAGCGGACGGTGATGGCGCCGCGTCGGCCGGCGCCGGTTGCGCGCCGTCGGACGACTGCGCCTCGGCGCACGTCGCGGCGGTCAGCAGCGCGCTGAGCAGCAGGCTAATCCTTATCACATGAATCGGCATAGATCAGTCCTCCCTCGCCCACTTCCAGGGCGACTTGATAGGTTTGTCCCTTCGAGAAATAGAGCCCGGCCAGCTTCGGCGGGATGAGCACCAGGATGGGCCGGCCGTCATTGGGCGCGTTGAAGACCATCAGGCGCCCGATGTTCTCCTTCCAGCCCAGGTCGGCGACGACCTTGAGGTCCGAGCCGAACTTGCTCCCGGCCAGCGGCTGGAAATCGGCCAGGTACTTGTCGACCGGGAACGGCTCGAGCGTCCGGTAGGGATTGGCGAGGTACCGGACCGTGAAGAAGGCCACGTTGCCAATGAGGAGCAGCCCCAGCACCGCCGAGACGATCCACAGCGTCCACGACCCGCGCCCGCGCGGCCGCTCCGCCCTCACCGACGAGGTCGTCTGCGCAAAGGGGGAGATGATCGGGGAGTCATCCCCTTGCTCGATTGGTCTGTTGGGTTGTGGTGCCATGTCGTGTGTCCTTGGGTCGCCTTGCCGCCGCATATTTCGCCTCGGCAGCCTATATTTTTAGGTGATATTGAATCAGCTGGATAATTAGGCGAATACCCTCGGCCATTAGAATTTTCTTAAAGATGCCTTCTCCTTTTCTCTTTTGCATGATTAAACATGGCGGAGCCCTCGTCATCAAAGTTTCACCTAAAGATGCCTGCCCCTTTATTTTGTTTCTCGGTGGGCTAAAGATGCCTTCGCCTTTCTTTCTCTCTAGAGAATTACAGCAATCATCGCATCGGTCGCCCAATTACCTTTCGCATCGTAGTAATGGCCTGTAGATATCGCTAATATGTGATTCATCCTTGCAAGTTGGATCAATATCTCCTCTATAGAGGCATTTTTCATACTCAACGTAACTTTATTGAACATAGCCGCATGAGAAGCGGGCTCCAAATGCAGCTTCGTACCACTCAATTTGTTAATTTTATCTATTATCGCATAAAAATCCTGGTTACTGACATCGAAATTAGGGATTCTTATTTGAAGATACTTACCTTTGAGACTATCCATTTTTGGCTCAGCCCTGAAAATGCCATTATCTATTTTTACAATATAATATCCGCTATGCTCGTTGATCTCCGCAATTGCTTGACCAAGATTTTTAGGATCGAGCTTAAAGCCTAGATCCGTCGCCATTTGCGGACCGCATTCATCTACAAATACAAAAAGACCGGAACGCATCGCACATCTCGTAACTCTAAGCATCGAATTTGCGACTGCGTGCTCAGCTATAGTACCCTTTTGGGAAGAAGTTGCCACCTGGGCTTTTAGGAGAAGTTGGCTGCCTTCTATTATAAAAAGAATGGCGATAAGAAGTGTTTTCATATCAATACGCAGAGCTAAAATGGCTTGTAGAAGTATTTCCGTTCCAAGTCCAAGTGCCGTAAACTCCTTGAGTTATTGTGTATAAATACTCGGTATTTACCCATGAGTCCTGAAGCCAATAGTCATGCTCTGAATAAATCAAGTCCATCCACGTGAGCCTGAAGTCAGTCACCCCGGCCGCTGCCGCATTTGGATGTGGAGCAGTCAAGAAAAAGTCTGCGTACGCGTTTAAATCAGCAAACGTTCCAATTGCCACCGGATCATCTGGATAATTTCCTTTGTCGTCGGTGCCGCTGTAATTCGCATATCCTCCGTCTGTAGTAGGCCCTACCAGACCACAAACTTGATTCGCAGCGTTGTAATAATGTTTGGTAAAGGTATATTCCTCCATTAAAATAATGGCTGCCCACTTAGCAGGTTTTGTTTTCTTGTCCTTCACAAGAAAATTATAGATGGCTCCCAGATAGGCACCTTTCCCTGTTTGCTGAGCGTAGGGAGCCGCAGGCGTTAGGCTCCGCCCCATTTGAGACATCGCATCCGCTAATGCCACACTAATCGACGCGGTCATGACTAGCGAGCAGACACACAACATGGACAGGGTGTATTTATGTTTCGAATTTATTTTCATAGCTTGCTCAGGTTTTGTTTAATTAGATATTTGGGTATCGACCGTATAATCCGTTCCATTGCTGTCGGTAAAAGTTTGCTCACAATATACAGTGACATGGTAGTCATCCTCAACGTCTGACTTTATTGTCAGGGTACCGTCACCATTGTCTATTCCGTCGAGATCTCCATAATCCCAAAAATAATCCGGATCTCCATCAGGAGTATCATCCGAACAGTTAGGCGTGGGCGCCTGAGAAGTCGAATAGTCTATTGTAGCGCTTGGATCGTCAAAAAGGATATATTGGTCGTCGCTGGGTGTAATTGTCGACTGAGGTTGATCGGCCTTGCCTGATTCCATGTGGAGAATTGACAGAAGGCAAGCGGTCGCCGTAAAGATTAAAGTACTATTCTTTCTGTTGTTTCGCATTTTGTTCTCCTAATTTAGTTATATTTTGATTTGCACTTACCAATTCTTCCATTTGTTGAAATCTCTCGTTTAGAAATTTCACCATAATTTTGCCGCTCTTTAGAAAAGTTGTTTTTCTAATTTCCTTACCAAGGTACTCATATGACATTCTAGTGCCATTGGCCAAGACTTTGGAAACCAGTCTATTCTGGCTATCGTAGACCTTCGTAATATACTTTTTGCCATCCAAGTAAACTTCAGATTCCTTTCCTGCCGCGTTATATTTAAAATCAAGTTCATGCGGATTATTTGTGAAAAATATCTCGCGTATTAACCTTCCCTTTTCATCATAGTCGTATTTCCGTAGTACAGTATTTACTCCGTTTTTGTCTTGCGTGATGCTGCGTATTCGGCCATTTAAAGAACCCGCATTGATGTATCTCGCTACGATCACCTTGGATTCATTCAGATCCTGTGTTATGGATATGCCCTTTTCCTGATCATAAAAATAGGTCTCTGTTTGTCCCTTAGGGTTTGTGCGATTGAGGAACACGTTGTCGCCAGGGGTTAACTTGTATGTCCAATCCCCATCTCTCTCAATCTGCTTAGTACTGCTGTCCCAAGTGATATACCGCTTCGTTTGGTTCGATTTGGTGATCACAAGGGTCGGACTCAAAGTTTCCGGTGCCGCAAAGTTGAACGCTTCCCTTTGTCCATCAGGCCATTGCAACTGGCTTAAGGCGGGATCGAAGCCGGTGAGGAGGGTTTTGCCGAGGATGACTTGGATGCGGGGGCGGGGGGCTTGGCTTATCGCGATTTTTTGGCCTCCGATGGTGATGGATTCGGCGACGCCGGTGGCGGTGTTTTGTGCGACTTGAACGAAGGGTTGGTTGTCGATGTCGGCTTCGAGCGGGGCTGGGCCGTTGTATTTGATGCTGATGGTGCGGTTTTTGGGGGTGTCGATTTCGATGATTTTGCCGGTGTCGAATTTGACGCGCCAGCCGCACGGGGCGGTGGCGGTGAAGCGGGGGCCGTCGGTTTCGCCGACCCAGCCGGCGTTGCCGCGCCAGGTGTCGGTGTTGCCGTTGCGATAGAAGACGAAGGTCCAGCCGTCGGGCATGATGACGTGGACGGTATTTTCGTCGACGGGTTCGACGTGGGACTCCAATAGCGGGAGCATCCAGCCTTTGCCGAGGGTGGGGGAGCTGGTTTCTCGATGCGAATTGAAGTTGATGTGGACGGGGATGACGAGGCCGTCGCCGAGGTCGGCTTGGCCGATTTTTTCCCAGTAGGCGACGTAGCCTTGTTCGTCGACGCCTTCGAAGTGGGCTTGCGGGAGGGTCCAGTCGAGGCCGCAGCCCTGCGAGAGGGAGAAGGGCAAAAGGAAAAGGGCTAAGGGGAGGAGCAGGCGGAGAGTGCGACTGACCGGAGCGGGGAACGCGGAGGGGAATTGGACAGGATTAAGAGGATTTGAAGGATTGGGGGCTGAAAGAAGAGGTGCAGGGGATCCAGAGCTAGAGGCCCCATGGGACGGATGGGACGTCGGATGCTGAAGCGGGGTGGCCGCTTCGGGCTTCGGTTGGGCGGAGGATCGCATGAGGGTTGGGCTTTGGGGTTTCGGTGGTCTTAAGCTTGGCGACTTTCAACCGGCGCCGGAGGAGCTGGAGGAGGGATCGCAAGTGGTGCTTTGCATTTCCTGCATTTGCACGTCGTGCGGGTGGTTGAGTAGTTCCTGCTGGCGGGCCGAGGCCCAGCCGGCGAGCAGGAGGGCGGTGGTGACGATCAATAGGGTTGTGCGAATCATGATGTTCTTTCGTTAATAAGTACTAATCGCCAGCTAAACGAAGCGATGAAGTCTTTTTGCGAAAATTTTTAATATATTTAATCGCGATCGCCGTGTCACATGGCGCAGGCGACAGGTTTTGCTTTCTTTCTATAGACTTCGCCGCGGACGCGCGCCGGTGAAAGGGGCTGGGGCCTTCAATTCGCTCGGGCTGCCGTCCCGGGAAAGGAAGCTTTTCGCCTCGCTCGCTCTGGATGACGGATTTTTTCAGAGAGACGCGGTCTGCCTAAGATCCTCGGGATAGAGGCGGCCAAAATGACATTCTGGCAACAAGGGGCTCTCGGCATGAAACTTCCTTGCCTTATTGGGGGTTTGCCACGATAGCTAGATCAATCAACCGAATGATTTCTTTCGCGACCGGCTTTTTGCGAGTTTTGCTCGCGGTTCTTCTCGCGGTCGCATTGCTGATCGGGGATCGGGCGGCGGCGCAGGCGCCGCCGGTGGGCGATGCGGCGCAGGGGAAGACGGTCTTCACGCAGAGCTGCGCGCTGTGCCATGCGGCGGCGCTGGGGCCGGGCAATATCGAGATCGATGGGCAGGGGCCGAGCCTGGCCGGGGTGGTGGGACGGGCGGCGGGCGGCGGGGTGAGCTATCCGTACAGCGCGGCGCTGAGTCATTCCGGGCTGACGTGGGATGTGCCGACGCTGGACAAGTTTCTGACCGATCCCGGCGCGCTCGTGCCCGGGACGAAGATGATGATGGCGATTTCCGATGCGCAGATCCGCGCCAATCTCATCGCTTATCTGCAGACGCTGCGGCTGCCGGCCAACTTCAAACCCGTTCCGCCGCCGGCGGAGACGCCCGGAATCCCGCCCGCGCAGGACCCCGGCGCGTGGCAAAACGCGAAGCCGGGCGTGGCGCATCGCCTCACCCTGGCCGATTTGCCCGCGCCGTACGCGACGAAGTCGGTGGATAACTCGGTGCGCTACGTCAAGCCGCCGGGCGATGAGGATTTCCAGACGACGCCGGCGAGTCTCGCCGTGCCGCCCGGTTTCACGGTGAAGCTCTTCGCCAAAAATTTGCTGAACCCGCGCTGCGTGCGGGTCGCGCCGAACGGCGATGTCTTCGTGGCCGAGACCGGGGCGAATCGCGTGCACGTTTTCCGCGCCCTTGATGGCGCGGACACACCCGGCCTTGACCAGGTCTACGCCTCGAACCTCTATCTGCCCTTTGGCATCGCGTTTTATCCGCCCGGCAATCATCCGAAGTGGCTTTACGTGGCCAACAACGACGCCATCGTCCGCTTCCCCTACCACGCCGGCGATGTCGCGGCGCCGGGCCCGCCGGAGGTCGTGGTGCCCAAGCTCCGCGAGAGTCCCGGCGGTCACACCACGCGCGACCTCGCGTTTTCGCCCGACGGCAAGCGCATGTTCGTCACGGTCGGTTCGAGTTCGAACGTCGCCGAGGACATGCCGGTGCAGCCGCCTGGTGGCGTGAAGGCGTGGGAAGCAGTGCACGGGCTTGGCGCCGCGTGGGGCTTCGAAGCGGGCCGCGCGGAAATCCTGGTGACCGATCCGGAGGGGAAGACGCCGCTTCGTACCTATGCGACGGGCATCCGCAATGGCGTCGGCCTCGCCATCAATCCGCTGAATGGCGACCTGTGGACGTCGGTGAATGAGCGCGATGGGCTGGGGGACAACCTGGTGCCGGATTATATCACGCGCGTCAGGGAAGGCGGCTTTTACGGCTGGCCGTGGTTCTATATCGGCAATCACATGGACCCGCGCTGGAAGGATGCGCGGGGCGATCTGGCCGGGCGGGCGCTGGTGCCGGATGTGCTGGTGCAGGCGCACTCGGCGTCGCTGGAGATGTGCTTTTATAATGCGACCCAGGGCCCGGCGCTTTTTCCGCCGGAGTACCGGGGGGATATTTTCGCGGCGGAGCATGGCTCGTATAACCGGCATAATCGGACCGGGTATAAGGTGATCCGCGTGCGCCTGCGGAATGGCATTCCGACGGGAGAGTATGATGATTTTCTCACGGGGTTCATTGTCGATGATGCGTCCGCGTGGGGCCGGCCGGTGGGCGTGGCCGTAGCGCATGATGGGGCGCTGCTGGTGAGCGAGGATGATTGCAGCACGATTTGGCGGGTGGCGTATCAGGGGGCGAAGGCGGGGCATTGAGCCAGCTTGCCTCGACTTCGGGAGGATGTATCCTTTGGGGATGCCAGAAAGAATCGTGATCGATCCGTCCATCTGCAACGGGCGCCCTGTCGTTAAGGGTACTCGCATCACGGCACAGACCGTCTTGGAGTTTCTCGGTGCCGGCGACTCGATCGAGGAAGTATTGGAGGAGTATCCGTCACTCACGCGTGAGGACATCTTGGATTGCTTGCGCTACTCTTCCCGCCTTCTTGCGCACCAGTTCAAGCTGGAGCCTGTGGGGTGAAGGGATACCTGCTGGACGAAAATCTACCGAGTCGGCTGCGTTTTCGGCCAAAGCTCCCTGTCGTTCATGCTCGTGAACTTGGCCCCGCGCCATCGGATGCCGAGCTTTGGGAATACGCAAGGGCTAACGACTTGGTCATTGTCACCAAGGATGCCGACTCTTCCGACCGCGTGATGGCCTCAGAGCCACCGCCGCGAGTGATACATTTGCGGATAGGCAATATCAAGCGGCACGCTTTCCATGACTTCCTTGTGCGAGTTTGGCCCCGGCTCGAGGCATTGCTTGAATCGAACAAGCTTATCAACGTTTACCTCGACCACATCGAGGCGATCTCGGTTGACTGACGCCGAGAGAAAAATCTTCAAATAGTCGCTTGCCATGGGAGCGGCTTTTGATAGTCTCGCTCTCTTGCGCTTTATGGCGTGGAGGCCTTTTCGTCTCCATTTCCTAGGCGTTGGACCACCCTTTTTACGAGATAAAATCATGAGAGTTCGCGCTTCCGTTAAACGCCGTACGTCGGACTGCCAGGTCGTCCGCCGGAAGGGCCGTGTCTACATCATCAACAAAAAGAATCCGCGCCTGAAGCAGCGCCAAGGATAAGCCTCCACCTACTTTTCATCATGCCCCGTCTTCTTGGTATCGATATCCCCGGCGACAAGCGCATCGAAGCCGCGCTTCCTTATATCTATGGCATCGGCCCGGCCCGCGCGAAGCTCGTGCTGGAGCAGGCCGAGATCAGCCCCGACGTGCGCGCGAAGCAACTGACCGACCAGCAGCTGAACCGGATCATCCAGGTCATCCAGGAAAACAAGTATATCATCGAGGGCGACCTGCGCCGCGAGCTGCAGCAGAATCTCAAGCGCCTGCAGGCGATCAATTGCTACCGTGGCATCCGCCATCGCCGCGGGCTGCCCGTCCGCGGTCAGCGCACCGGCACGAACGCGCGTACGCGCAAGGGTCCGCGCAAGACGGTCGGCGTGCAGCGCAACAAGGACGCGAAGGCAGGCAAGGTCTAACAAGGCAAAGGGATAAGGGCAAAAGGCAAAAGTACTGAATTTATACGATCATGGCTGACGAAACTCCCCATACACCGGCGCCGGAAAAGAAGGCGGCCGCCCCGAAAAAAGAAGCTCCTGCGGAGGGCAGTAAGGCTCCTGCTGCCGCCGCCGCTACGGCCGCCCCGGCTGCCGAGAAAGCGCCCAAGGCCGAGAAGAAGGCTTCCGGCAAGAAGGACGCTGCTCCCGCCGCCGCGGTGAAGCCGGCGGACCAGATTTCGACCAGCCTTTCGCTGGACCCGAATGACATCGAGAAGCCGAAGATCGTCAAGGCCAAGGGCAGCAAGAACGTTTTCGTGGGCATCGCCCACATTTCGGCCACGTTTAACAACACGATCGTGTCGATCACCGACATGACGGGCGCGGTCATTGGCTGGTCGTCGGCGGGCAAGTGCGGTTTCCGCGGCTCGAAGAAGTCGACGGCGTACGTCGCACAGGTCGTGGCGCAGGATGCGTCGCGCCAGGCGATGGGCCATGGCCTGAAGGAAGTTTCCGTCCGCGTGAAGGGTCCCGGCACGGGCCGTGAATCGGCCATCCGCGCGCTCCAGGCCATCGGCCTTGAGGTGACCAGCATCACCGACGTCACCCCCACGCCGCATAACGGCTGCCGTCCTCGCAAACAACGTCGCGTTTAATCCCCTACTGATACTCTCATGGCTCGTTATACCGGACCCCGCACCAAGAAAAGCCGCCGCT
>Ga0209611_10006719_pt1 | contig 18706 bp, 11 predicted proteins | sample S1TSphgellanicum_3_FD_187693 | JGI IMG/M metagenome (GOLD analysis project Ga0209611, IMG submission 187693) | Host-associated microbial communities from peat moss isolated from Minnesota, USA - S1T2_Fc - Sphagnum magellanicum MG (SPAdes) (version 2) | ecosystem: Host-associated > Plants > Peat... | reverse complement strand
CCCCCACTACCGAAAGAACTGACGATTATATAGAGGAACGTGTTTTCTGAAATTTCCAAAACTTTTGGGAACTAAGGTTCAAAGTGTCAAAACCGGGGTTTTGGGTTTTCTCACATTGGGTAAGAGAGTAAATACCCGGACTGATAACATGAGGGTACACACGGCTGGTTCTGATACCCGCACAACGTCGATCGGGACCACTGCGCGTTCGGGGTGGCTGGAGTGGCATAGCCACGGGTGTCCGAAGGTCATGGGTCCCACTAGTGTTGATTATTTTACTTAGGGGTGAAAGCACATTATGGTAGCCAAAAACTTTATGAAATATTTAGTCATATATTGAATATGAGTTGATTGTACCATTTCAATTTCATATGAAAAGTTCTATTCATGTGATTTCACAAAAACATTTGGACAAGGTTTTTCATTCAAACAAACATAACTATGTTGAAAAAAAAATTGTTGAAAATCACTTTCATTCGAAAGATAACAAGAATTATATTGAAATCCTTTGTATAAAAATCTATTTTACATGTCTATCAAAACACTAGATGAAATCAAAGAAAATTTGACCCCCAAATAATACAAAATCCATTGAAAAAAAAAACATTTTCTTACTTAAAGTGGCCCTCCTTGTAGTGTGTTTTCACCCCTAGGTACAAATAAAATGGATAATGAAACAATGTTCTTTAGTTTCACCCAATGTTTGAGCCCAATAATTTTTTAAAACATGAGTTGCAAGCTATTGTGTATACAGGTCCAAATGCACTCAAGGGAGCCTATGAAATTATTTTATATAAAGATTGTGTGTCCTGTAGCCCAAAAATAACATTTTCATAAAAAGGAAAAATTAAATGAATTATTCTACAATTAGGAATTAAATATGCTTATAGTTGCTCCAATATATCACATGTTGTGCATTACTAATACTTGTTGTATAAATATGAATTTTAAAAAATGTGTAGATTTTGTATTTTGTTTTGAAATTTTATCACAATTTCAAATCATACCAAAATATGTTCACTATTTGAGAGTTCAGGTTCTATTATAAGCTACAAATTTTTTTTATACATCATGTACATTACTTAATTACATTTTTGTGATGATGAACATTGGAATTGGTTTAAGGAGGAGGATTTTAGGTTCATAAGTTATTGTACGTTGGACATTTATAAACTAGAGTTTGTTTAGCCCATTCCCTAGTGAAGAGGCATGAAAAGGTGTCTTTTTAGAGTTGTGTCTTTTTAAAGTTTTTTTCCCAACTCCATATTCACAAGAAGATTTTGAATACTTTCTCCTTCAATTCGCATATCATTTGTCGTCAATTGAATTTGAATTGAATTGAATTCAAATTCCATTCAATGTATTTGACTTCAATTCAATGAAATTTAAATTCAATTCAAAATACATTGTGATGTTGTCCATACTTCAACTTCATATAAGAATGAATTAGTGTTTCTCATTTCAAGAGCATTTAAACAAAATCTTTCTCCATAAGGATATTTGTTTTATCCTTGTTTTTCCAATGGTTTTAGTCTTGATGCAATAAGGAGGATTTATTGGATGTTACACATTGCATCATATCATTGTTAACCTTTGACTGAAATTCATTTACATCAAAGTTATTTCAACATGTCATGTCATTGACGTATGAATATGTGTTGTCTAATTAAACTTCATGTGGATATGTTGATATTATTCAAAAGATTGTTAACAACTGATGTTAATGCAAAAGGCAAAAATGGAAAAATATCTTTAGCATGTGAAAACAACAATGATGGAGTCATTTTGATATTATGCATGGTACATAATCTCTTGTTTACTTCTTTTTTTGTTTCATAAGTCATAATTATACAAATTATTGTGATTTTTTATAATTATGTAAATATCATGTGAAAGTTGTATGCGCACAAGGCAAGAGGGAGCAAATGTCAAATCATGTAATGATTCCATGAAAATGTAGTTCAAACACATAACAAGAATGAAGGTTAACCATAAAATTAAAGATATTAAAATTGTGTAAAGTTGTGTTTTTATCTTGTTGATTGTGATTTCTAATGGAACATTTTTTTGGTGAATTTTGTATGTTTGGGTGTCTACATATTTTTTCTCTTTCACTATGATCTGTACTTATTTAAAATGTTACATAATAAGTGATGCTCAGCTCATTATGTGTGCATTATGTGAAAAAAAAAAATTGAAAAAATTAATGGATTAAAAATAAACCTAATAAACTTATAATATAAAAATAACAATTTCTTATTATATGAATCTAAATATGCTTCTAACTTATGAAAGCCTTTAAAATTATTATTGACATTGTCGAATGGGATAAAAGATGAAAATGTTGCTATAAAACAAGACTTGATGAAATCAAATGGATTGTATGTCTTTTTAAACTCATTTGGTGATCTTTGTATCTTTTACAAATATAACATAATAGAAGAAAACAAACCATTTTGTTTGTTGCATAATCTATTATGTATGGATATCATTTTCATATTTACATTTTATTTTATTTTTGTAATAATTTGGAATTTTTTACACTTATTATATTATTTGTGAAAAAATTGTAATTTTCATATTTACTTTTTCAAAGAACAAAAAATTGTGAAGGAAAATGCATATTCTCTTGGAATATTCAAGATTAAAAAATTTTGTGACATAAAAATTTCGAAATTCATTAATTATTTTACAAAAACGTGTTAAAGTTGGTTTATTACATTAATAAAAAATATTTAGGCAAAATTAAATTTTTTATGATTGTATTAAATCATGTGCGTTTCTTACATCCCATGAATATGTTGTAAGGGTTGCAACTTTCTTTCAATGTGTGTCATTAATTGAATTATATGCATGTAGGAGGATGGATGACTTGTTTCCAAAAAAGATTTACAAGAAGGAAAAAAGAAAATAAAAAGGTGAGAAAAAAAAAGATTAGAAAAAAAGGATCTAATTTGTGGGCAATATACCAATGCTTGCAAATTGAGTGTAACTTGACAAGGGCAAAACTTTTTAAACCATAAAACTTGATCAAATTTTTTTTAATTTTTTAATTATAAAAAATTCTCATTTTAAAAATAGTTGAAACATGTTCAAAGTTTAACTCTTGATTTCAAATTTTACATCATTCAAAGATTTAATATTTTGGCTATATCGATTCCATATTAACTATAAATTGTATGTTTGTCGACCTACTAGAACTATGTATCACAACAAGGTTTTGAAACTTTGAATTTGTTTTGTGCATGTTGTTATTTAAACATGCATGATTTGCTTTCAAATGCATTTGTGTTTCACTTTTTCATTTAACAACTATAGTTTAAAACTTACTAGCTTATCAAATAATACATTATTTATGCTTTAAAAGATGAATGTTAAATTACAATTACATTTTTTGACCCACACATCATGATTGCAAATTGTGTTATAAATTTCAATATTTTGTTTTATATGAAAAAATATGTATTGATATATTTTAAACCATTAAATCACATTTTATATCTAGACATTTTGAATGGATTCAATATTGACTAATTCTCATAAATTACATAATTCCAACAAGTTGTAACACTTAATTTAACATGATTGTAACTGTTAATTGGTATTGAAAATCAAATTCACAAATAAATAAATAAATTCCGTTGTAGTTCCAAATTTTAAACAAAAAAAAAGAATTCAAGATTAAATAATATTTCAAACTTAAGAATATGACAATTAATTTACATTAGTCATATTTTATTCATTAAATCAAATATAAAACCATTAACCATTAAATCTCAAATTAAATTTTTTGGTATTATTTTCATGGACATCTTTTAATCAAAATTTAAAATATATTTATATCAACATTGAAGATGTAATATCTATCACAACATTTTATCAAAGTTGACAAGTTTATAGTATTTTGATCAATGTTATGTTTATGAAATTAATTAGACTTGAAAATTTCATTTTAAAAATCAAATTCATTAATATTCAATGAGAAGTGGCAATTAATAAATTTTTAATATCACCTTAACACAAGACTCGAAGGTGAAAATTTTAATTTGTCACTTCTAACCATCTTCTCCTTGGAATGGGGGTTTTTTTTTTTTTTTTTCCCCTTCTTTTAATTTTTTTTTCTTCAATTCAATATAATATATTTTCCCTTTCAACTTTGGTCTTTTTTTAGAATTTGTGAAGATTTGGCATGTTTAACATTTCAAAAGTTTCTTGAGACTTTAACCCATTATGATTATTGTTAGGCCAAGGTTCTAAAAAAAATCCCAATATGAAATGTTAACTTAACAAATCCAAATATCTTTAATCAAAATTCAAATTGATGGAATGTTTTGGTTTGGGGATGACCTAAGTTTAGTCAACAACAAAAACACATCCATACCACTTCAAGGACAATGAAGGATGGGGAATAACAAAAAGATGGCAATGTCAACAAGGAATGACAAAATGACAACAAATAATATTAAGGGTGTTGAAAAAAGACACTAAAAAAAAACCAATGGCATGAGGTTGGACATTAAGTACATCGGGGCCATTGTGGGCACCAAGGTTGAAAATGTTTTATATTTTATATATTTTTGAACTAGGGATCAATAGAAAGTATGGTAGGAAGGATGTTGGGGATGTTGGAAAGGCCCCAAAAAAAATTGCTTTGAGGTAATGAGGGGTGTTGAAAAGAACATCATGGGTGTTATAAATGTTATTGTTTTATGTAGATGAAAATTAAATCTAATATTTTAAAATTAATGGAAGTGAAAATGATTTCATGGACAATTCAAATATGATCATGGATTACCAATGTCTGGTAATTATATATTTTGAATAATTTATTTAAATAAAATTTAAGTATATTACTCTTTTGACCTTATATCAATTGATCATCATTGGTAGTGTGAAGTCCAAGTGTGGTAAAGGACTACTAAAAATTTGATATCATGTTTCATATTTTGAATTCTTAAAAAATTTAAATTCCAAAATTTGAAATTTGTGAATGTTTTTTTTAGTATGATTAATAGGTTCTTGAAATGTAAAATATTTTAATCATCTAAATGCTTTTGCAAGATGAAAAATAAGAAAGTCCTTTACAAAATTGTTTTTATTGGATACACATATTTTCATTTTCAAAAGTCTTTAATTAAAACCAAAACTTAAGTTTGGATTAAATGAATTTTGAATTTGAATAGGTTAAAATTCAATTGAATCATTTAACACAACTTGCCTTTATTACCATGGTTTTCGAATGGATTTATTTATTTATTAATAATAAATGCAATTGTGATTATGACCCAACACTCTTTCTAGCTTCTTTGAGTGTGTTTTTGTCCTCCTATACAAATTGTAGCATAAAGAAATATGTGAATGTTAGTTTTTATTAAAAAAAATTCATTAACATCTACAACAAGAAACAAATGATTTAACATGTATTACATAATGTTATCAATGTATTGATTAATAAGACAAACGAGCTTATTATGAGATGAACATGGTCTTTGATGCCTTTATATAAAGGGATGTGTTATAAACATAGTAGGATAAAACATATATTTGAAAGTGTTATCTAGATACAATAAAACAAAAGTGACAACAAAAACACAATGAACGAACAAGTTATGGATGTAGATGAGTAGCAAGCTATAGATGCAAACACAACAATGTCCAAATGTAGATGAACAAGTTGTAAATGTACATAAACAATGAACAAATGGGTAGATGTAAACATGAACAAACAACAAGCATATCATGAACATCTGCCATAAGTGAAAATCAAGTAGTCAAGCAAACAAGCAAATGAAATGTAAATGTAATTGAGCTAGGAGTTATAGACGTGACAAAACAAAAGCAAAAGATCTAAAGTAAAGACATGTGAGAACAAAAAACAACTTGATGTGAGAAAAAGAAAAAAAAGTTAAGACATAGACAAATTTAGGAAGAACAAAGTGGAAGAATTGGGAGAGACAATGAGTTTTTTTTTAATGAGGAAGAACAAAGTTAAAATAAATAGAAATATTGATTAGAAAAAAAGTGTAACAAAAATTAATTTACCATGGTGTGCAAATGTGGAACATTGGGAAAAACTTCATGAATGACATGATGTCACACAAACCATTGACAACAAGTGTGGATATGTTGATGACAAAAAATGTCAAATCGACATCATTTTAATTATCACACAAAGGTAGGTAGGGTTCCCATTTTTTACCATTAGATTAAGGAAGTATATGGTGTTAGTGGGGTTAGCTTGAATTGGTCGATGTACCCCTTGGTGTGGATGGACCTTAAGTATGAAGGGTACACTATATCAATGAAAATCAACATGCCTTTTGAGGAATGATATTCATTCATTAGTGTGAATGTGGTTAGAATAATATATATATATATATATATATACCATAGTACTTTTACCATTATAATAGTCATTAAATTATTTTCATTACATGTTTTGTTTTCAAAGACAATTATTTGCGATGTCAAAAGTTCTAGAAATTTGTTTGATGTTATTATTGATTGCTTGCCTCAAAATTGGTGGTGTAATGTGCACAAGTAGTGCAAAATTACTTGGCATTCTTCCCCCCACCTTAATTGTAGGAGTTTTAATATATGTTTATTTTTATTGTTGAAGTGAAGAAATGAAATTCTTTTTTGTGAAGATGTCATAATAGTAAAAATATTATGGTAATCAATGAACAAAACAACCTTGTAGTGTGAACAATTTTTTTTGGGTTTGGGCAATATAAAAATGTTGTATGTTGCTATTATATTCATTTTTTGTCAAGTCATAATGAAAGTTGAGAAGAAAGTTGGAAGGTATTGGAACATTTTAGGAAGGTTTTGAACCATGAAAATGTGATTTTTTTTGGTAGGCTTTGATCAACAAGTACTACAACTAATCCTACCCAAAAAAACGAAATATGTGGAAAGCATTACATTTTCTTCACAAAAAAAAAACTTTATGATGAACAATTTAGATTTCTTACATGACAAATATTTCATATTATGACTTTAAGACTACCCATTAAACATTTCAATTTTAACTTGGCACAAATAGTCTAATTTTAATCCAACACACAACTCACTTTCAATTAGTTATGCACTTTCAGTTGGACATTTTTTTAATCCAATGAAAAGTTAAAATAGGATACATTTTCCATGGTCTCGACCAATGTTGAAAGATTTTTTTAGTTTAGAGTGTTAAACCTAAGAATTAGGTTTTTGTGACTTGAATTTGACCCAACACCTATTTGGTCAAATTGGAGAAGGGATTTGGACAATGGGACTAGTCTTTTGCTAGAACCAAAAATAATTTTTGAAACTTTGGAAGTAAACTCTTGAAAACATGTTTAGGTTTCTAAGGTGCTTATAATGGATTTTTTTTGAAAAATCAACAAGTAGGCTAAACTTTTAAGGTAGACACATTGAAAATTTTGAAAAGTTAATAAGGACACACATTTAAAGCTAAAATGATTGATTATAATTTGATGTAAAACAATTTTTTGTTTTAACTTGTTTTAAAACCTAATTCCTTCAAAAATTTCAGTTTTAACTTGTTGTAAAACTCCATTGGTATAAAATTTTCAACCTTTGGAGAGTGTGTACTATGTAAATGGAATTAGACCTTATTTTGAAATTGAACCCAAAGGTTTTTTAATTTGAAAAAAATTGTTGAAAATAAAATTGCAAAATATTAAAAATTGAAAAATTGAACTCAAACCTAGACTCAAAAAATTGGCTGAAACTTTTTAAAATGTCAAAAGCAAAGACCAAACATTCTTTCCAAAAGAAAGAATTAGGCAACATTAGTCTCAAAACATTTTCATAACTTTTAATTGATAGATACAATTGTTAAACCTTAAAAGTTGCATACTAAAAAGACAATCCATCAAATCATCATCGTACATGAATCATTCATAATCAATAAAGAAAGCCGTAAAGTCATTTCGCTTCCAGGCCCTTTTTCATCCCTTAACCCCTCTTTTAACAATGAAAATTTCTCAAGTCAAGGCATCAATTGTTAAAACTCAGGATTAAATGCACAAGGTTTGAGAGTAATTATGACAATAATACATGTCAAAGCAGGGAAAAAGGAAAAAAATAGGGGACGAAACTAGTTTTTGCACCAAAAAAATCAGTGAAAAATCCAGTTTTGCGCCCTTTAATTTCATTTTGATTAAAATTCAGCCCTTTGTTATTCGATTTCATGACCTATCAGGATCAAACTGGCCGAACTCACCCCCTAATCGCGAGACTTTACGAATAACTTTAATATCTACCAAAAAAGAAAAAGAAAAAAGAAAAAGAATGTAATGTCCATCTCAAGTGATGATAATAATCATGAATACTTCCAATATAATTCATTATGCACATCCACCACACGAATGTGTGATGATGTGTTCATAACAATAATCTTGCATGCGTACCTTACCCTAAGGTCAAATTTCATCATTAAATAATTCTCCGAATAATGAAATGAAATTTTGTGAAAAATATGAAGTTGACATGTTGAAAATCATCATAATGATCATAGGCTATAACTATGCATAATTTCACTACTCATATCACAATATTATAGTAGATGATGGAAAAAATATATATAATAATTTAAAAAAGAAAAGTGAATTCAGTTTTTGAAAATAAATAAATATTTGTTTTGTCAATGTGGAAATTGATCCTAGGCTATATGGTATTGGATTTGTTTCACATGCAACAAATCATATTGAACCATCATCTTGTTAGGTCAAGGGATATATATATATAGGTGAAAAGGAATTTAACTATCAATATTTCATTGATGCTCATAATAGCTAGCATAAGTGGAACCCTTTTTTCCTTGAAATTAGAACTATTTTTTTTTGTCTTTTGTGAAATAAAATTCAGATTAAAAAAAAAAATTGGACCAAGTTTATCCAACATATACACAACACATAAACTTGTATTTATGTGTCAATTTTATACCTATAATAAATGATGATAATACAAATTAATAAACTGAAGTTTTGAAGAGATTAAAATCAATGCAACAAAAAGACCCTACCATAGTTTAGTAAACCCTAACTTGTGTTAGGGTAGTCACAAGACCCTAACTTGTTTTGTACAACAAGTTAGGGGTACAAAACAAGTTATGGTTTACTAACCCTAAGAATGAAGCTTGTACCACAAAACTTTTTTTTTGTGGTGGCAAATTTTGGCTATTATTTAGTGAGAAAAAAGTTGGAAAAAAAATTGTTCTTTCAGCAATTTTTATCTTATTTTTGGGGGTCACTTTTGAAAAATAAAATAATTATAAAAAGAAGAAAACACCACCACCTATTGATTAACAAAAAAAAGCTATATACTGAATATAATATAATATCTGAATTCTATTTTTTGCTGAAAAATATTGTGTTTGTTTAGACCAAAAAAAAAATTGGGAATTGTTTTTTTTTTTTTCTAAGTGTAGTAAATTCAACCAAAGTTTCTAATTTAGGGATATAAATTCGCCAATTTTTTTTTAATATCACAAAATTGAAGGGGAAAAAAACACACCCTGAATTTGAAACATCATACTTTATATAAAATTATTGATACAATATAATATAATATAATATAATATAAAACTACTTTTTCTTGTTCTTTTTCTTTTTCTTTTTCTTTTTTCCCCAGAAATCTTGACAGTGGATCTGAAAAGCAGGAGTACCAATAATAAGTGATGTGGGGTCGGTCATGGGCGAACGGGCAGGCGTCGGGACGGGCAGCCACGAAAGCCGGGTGGGGCTGCGGCGGGGGTTGTGCGAGCTTCGCAGGGAGAAGAATCTTTGCAACAGAGAAGAGAGTGGGCGACGGACGGGGAGCACTGATCCCGTCTCTGGCAGATCGGCTCAGGAGGAGGACGAGGAGGAGGAGGAGGAGGGAGGGAGGGAAGGAGGGAGGAAGAGAGGGAGGAGGACGTTGCCCCCACATGGCTTCCAAGCGGATCCTCAAAGAGCTCAAAGATTTGCAGAAGGATCCGCCAACATCATGCAGCGCCGGTGAGAATTTGGTCGACGATTGTTGAAAGGGGAGTTTGGAAACTGTCGTTATTTTTTTTGTAGCTTTTTTAGAAGAACGAGATTTGGCGGAAAATGATCTTGTCTTCTTCACTCAGGGTTTCGGTATGCGTGTTTTGAGCTCTTCTTCTTGTTCTTCTTCTTGGTTTTATCCATGTGCTCTGTAGGTGTATTTTTTCCCGGTGTTGACATCATCGTACCAGCAGAAAGTGGAAGTGCGAGAAGTGTGGGGACGCTTGCTGATGTTCGGTTTTTTTTTTGTCCCTGTGTTGATTCTGCCTTCATGTATCTGACTGTCTATGTTTTCTGTACGATGGTTTATAGCGGGGTTTGTTTGTGTGTTATAGTTGTCGGGTGTTGAACATGGAACCGATGTTCAGGGTTCTGAAGTTAGGTTTAAAGATTCTTTTCGATGTCTGTGAGAGTGTGGCTTGATGAAGGATGCGGTTGTGTGTTCGCTCTGTATGCCTTCTTTGCATTGCCGATGGGTGTGTACTTTCTTTGTGCTGACTGTGTGAGATTCTGCATGTGTCTGGTGCTTGTATCTGCTTGTCCTGCCCGTAGTTTGAGCTTCTAGAGTGGCTGGCAGCCCTTCACTTCTTTCCTCTTTTACTAATCGGCCCCAAAGGAAATTAGTCAGGCGTCTTAGAGCGTGTTTATGGGTGGTTTAGGTGTGTCTGTACTATCGCTGTTATCCGTCTCACTGGAGGCCTTACTTTTCAGGTTTGTTGTTAGAGAAAGGCCTGATTATGGTTTGCTGCAGCTTTTATATAATACATAGACGTGGTCAGAGCACACAATTGCCACTCCACCTCTAATGTTGATGGTTTTGTAATTGCAAACAATGGCATTGACTTCTTCTTGCTTGTTTGTAACAGGACCTGTGGCAGAGGACATGTTCCATTGGCAGGCTACCATCATGGGCCCTCCAGACAGTCCTTATGCGGGAGGAGTGTTTTTGGTCACCATTCATTTCCCCCCAGACTACCCCTTCAAGCCCCCTAAGGTATGTATCTCTTTTAGTTGCATTCAGACCATAATCCAGTCCTGAAGTCTGTTTGTAACAGATTTCTGACAAGTACCTTGGTACTTGCCTGTGACGATGGCTGTCTGTGTTTTACATGTTGGATATGAGATTGTGCATGCAAGATGCCTGGTTGGATTGCTTTTTGGTGTTTTTCTTCTTGTCCGTGTTGTGGGTTGATGACATGATGTTGAACTGACATCCGAATGCTTGAATGAGCTTAGATGCACAGGTTTCTTATCTAAGCTGATTTTCCCATCTTTTGCTGTATCTGTACCCTGCAGTGAGAACTGTGTGAAGATGCAGAGAATATAGAAATGCATGTTGTTTTTGAAACATACATTTTGAAGCCTCAAATTGTAGCAAGTTTAAATCCTTCCTGCAAAAGAGTTGAAACACTCAGATCGTGGAAGATACCCAGGGTATGCTACAATCTGTAATCTCATATGGCTGCATTACGAAGAAGAGACTTTATTTCAATTAGCACACGTTTGGCTCACATTGTGACACAGGACATTCTTCCAGGATTCAGTTGATAGGACTTATTATGCTTTGGCATGCTCACTAAGACATTTATAGCACAACATGCTACAGTCTTCCATATTGAGTGCTAGCCATTTTCATGAATGAATCTTCCTGTTGCTTTTGGAAATGCAACAGAAAGTCAGGATGCAGATGTTTGCATAATGGTTTCTTTGAAAATTTGGGTGGATTATTATGTACTCTTCTGCACCCCCAGTTGAGCGAATGATGTGAGTGGGGAGTCATGGCAGCTCATCACTGTTATTCATTTTGAAGGTGATGGTCTGACACTTTGTGAGTGATTCTCATAAGGTTATGACCACACTCATTGTCACATTATCATTAATGCATTGTTGTGGAGTTTTCTCTGCAATCTTGTAGATAAATGCTCCATATCCAAAGTCACTGTGTACATTTTTGTCATTTTTTTGTCTTGGCTGCTACATACTCTAGATGTTTTCTATGACCAAGATGTGAAGATTGCAAATAATAAGCTTGGAAGCAGTGATGGATACAATCTGTGCTGCAAGTCAACTTGCAATTAGTTTGAATGAGACTTTTCAGCTTCTCTTCAAGATGCTGTGTGCCACCTGTACAGGTTGCTTTTCGAACAAAGGTGTTTCATCCAAACATCAACAGCAATGGGAGTATTTGCTTGGATATTCTCAAGGAGCAGTGGAGTCCTGCATTGACTATTTCAAAGGTGAAGATTTACACTTGTATATCTCCAGTTTCATCCTCCTTGGATTGCTTGTGTTCTTTGCATTCTGTCTGGTGCATTGGTTCAATGGTTGTCTAAAGAGCTACTGGTCAGATGAGCAGCATCTTTGTTCTGTAGCTTGAACTGCAGTAGAATCATGGCAAACTTTGACATCAAGATGTTGTGTGTGATACATTGGCCAAGACATTTGCCTACCATTCCTGTTGCAAGGGACCTCTCTCACATCTTTAGAAAGCTGTACATAAACGTTCTTTTGACTGGTATAAGTTTCGGATTTGTTTGTAACATGATTATGTACTTGGGTACCTTCTTAGATCTCTCTTTCTCTGCAAAATCCAGTCTGGCATTTTGTCTCCATACCTTCAGCCTGGCACAAGTGGGCTAGCATCATTGGTGTGTGAATTATGCTTTTTCATCATACATGTAGGCTGGTTAGTGCTCTCTATATAATCTACTCTTGGTAGATCATAGCAGAACTGCCTTGAGAAGGTTGGCATTCACAAAATTGTGTTGTTGTAATGGGTGAGGGGTTGGCAGGTGCTGCTGTCCATATGCTCTCTGCTTACAGATCCTAATCCCGATGATCCTCTTGTTCCTGAAATTGCTCACATGTACAAGGCAGACAGGTCAAAGTATGAGGGCACAGCCAGAAACTGGACCCAGAAGTACGCCATGGGTTAAGTTGCTCGAGTTGCAGAACATAACAGGACATGCACAATGTGCTGCACTTGAGTTCTTGTAGGGGAGGTGGCGATGATGATTGTTGCACCCCAAAGGTCATTGGTGGAGAAATGAAGCATTAATCTGGCTCCAGTCATTGGCTTAGTGAATGATGGTTTGAAGTTCCAACATATATTTAGGGTGCTGATGTGTACTTGAGGTTAAGTAGTCATGGTCTTTGTCAGTCTCGGGGTTGAGGATATAGTGTCCTAATGCCTTCATCTGTGTCCATCCTTCTCACATAATCCCGGGGTTATAAGATTCGCTCAGCTTTGCTATTTTCTGCACTGGGGTGACAGCTTTCTGGTTTTGTTGAATTACTGGCTGAGTGACTTGACTCTCCCACTACAGCTCAGGAAAAACTGTCATACATTATGGTCAATTTGCATTGTTCTGTCCATGTTTTCCATTTGGTATTTTGTCGTTCTTATACTTGTGAAGGAGAACTACTACAAGGTCTCGGTCAAAAGGATGTAATCCTAACTGCTACTTTTAACACTGTTATCAAGGTCTTATTATAATACATAAAGACTGACCTTGGCTGTAGGGGACTATATACTTTTTGTCTTTTTGATGACAGGTCTTTGCTGAAGCCATGGCCATTTGTCCATGTGAAAGGCAATTTCGCTAGTGATATGGGCTTGAGTTGTTGTGTAGAATTATTTGCTGGATCACATGACTGATCTATTATGTGCATGATGGCCTTCCAACTTGTCAGATTTCATAGTGCAGCTGCTTGAAAATGAAGTCGAAAGACACTTATGCTGAAATAGTGATTGATACAGTAGTGTACCCATATGTCAACATAGTACTCAATGAGTATTTGTTCTTTTTTACCCGTCTTTTAATTTGGCACTTGCTACTTATATAATTTTGGTTACCCAAATCCATTAGTGGCTATTACTCAGGCTTGTTTAGGCAGCTGTGGAAGGCCAAGCAAAGCCAGTAAACTTTTCAAACAACGGTCCATTCCAAGTCAAAATTACCAGAACCCAAAACACAGTGATTGGTAGCTTGGACTTTTAAGGTGAGAAATTGCTAATCTCCAACCACACTCCTAGTAACTTAGTACTGGATGAAGAACTTTAGGATTAGGGGAGGAAAATGATTTGATATACCATATATTTCAAAGACTTACTCCATTGTTATGCATTTTGAGTTCTTCTGTTTTCAAGCAATTTTGGTTTAATTGTCTTCTTGATTTTATGTTGAGGAATACGACTCGTTATGTATAAACTTAATGAGGCAATCTTTATATAAAGTTAATGTATGTTTTATGGCACCATGCTTGGGGACTTTTGGAGTCGAATGTAAATTACCAGTTGCACTAGTGGTGGGGACTTCATTGGCATGAATGGAAACATAACAAGTTAATCTTTGGGGAACTTTGAAAGCATAATTAGTACAACACAATAATTAAGCCAACAAAACATTCATATGTGATGTAATTCTATGGCATCATCAAGTGTTTAGAAGATGTAACCCTGTGGTAACATCAAGCGTTTAGAAACCTAATTGTAGAAACACCGGATGAGTCTACTTCATTTATTGTTGCCCAATTTGAAGTTTAATTATTTTTCTTTGGAAGCAATAGCAACAAAGCAAGTCACATTGTAGACAAAGGCCTTTTGTAAGGCATGTAAATAATTTCAAAAACTTCAATACTAGAATGAGGTGAGTTGATGCTTGTTCGGCCTACCTCATTTGGTGGTGGGCCAATCATACAGATGCCATATTGTCCATGAAACATCCATTATGTGTAGAGACTCATATTACAAGACATGTGATATTGAATTTCAAACTTCTTTCAACAAAGAACAATGGGCTAGACCAAATCACTCGCTAATTGCCAAGAGCAATGTTATTGACATAGTTGACTATGGTGTCATGATCACAACTTTTCTAGAATTGGCCTACAAAATGGACTTTCTATTAGTTTGGGCATTTGCATTAAATCATTCAAGTTCAATCAAGTGAATTCTTGTAATTGTGTAATTTCATAATTAGCTTCTATACACTCAAAATACATAGTTACGACCAAATAACCATTTTAAGTGTAGAAGAGTCTCACATTAGTTGTGAGTCTACCTAGTTAATGTAGATTATTGCAACTTGGTTTAGTGTGTTGTTTTGATTACAACTAAGAAGTTTGGAGATACAAATTTGTTAATCCAAAAGACTTCAACAAGCCTATCCATGAACTAGATGGATGTCAACAACCAAACCCTAAGAAAGTTCATTTTATGACACTTCATTGGAGATCATATGCTTCATTCATTGTATCTTGACAATTATAAGGTTTCATCATATGCTTCATTCATTGTATCTTGACAATTATAAGGTTTCATCATATGCTTCATTCGTTGTATCTTGGCAATTATAAGGTTTCATGCAAGTTAGGTTTGGGATTTGATGTTCCCATCTTGTGATTTCTCATAGCCATATTATGTACCAAGTTTTGGACATAGTTTGTAGAGGGTAAAAAACCTCATTAAGTGTCTTTTTGGATTTGAGGGACTAGCCAAGGCCAAAAAAAACATAATGAACATTTTCAAGTTTAGGAATCTTACAAAAATGTAAGTACATTTTTTTCGAAGAAAAGCACCTTACATTTTTGTAAGATCCTTGGAATTGTAGATGGGAAATTTTGTCAAAGGAAATGTTTTCAAATATAAAACATAAAATTCAAAAGTTCATTACATTTGTTAAAAGGTGTGATGTTTAATAAACCAATCGCACCTATTTCATTGCAAACGCGAGAAGTCCCATTGATGATATGACCATGTGAAATTTTGGTGGGCAATTAATTTTGCTTCATTTGTGTATTTTTCTGTTAAAAAAAGAAAATATATGAATTGCTTAATCATGATTTGGTCATATTGGACCCTAAAGACACATTTATGCATGTTGATCAAACCAATTTTAAGACAAATGACAAATGGGGGAATTGATTATAGCTCAATGCATTTACAAGGTTGGAATTAGGTGTTTTGGAGGCTTGCCACAAGGTGTTGATTATAAACTTTGAAATCATGTCTTTTGAAAGTCCTTTACATGTGGCAATTTTTCTTTATATATCATGTATGTATACCTCATTTACATGTAATAAAAGATTCTCAAAGGACTCTTGAAATTTTAAGGTTTTGAAATATATGTTGAATTTCAAAAAAATCAAATCAAATTTCAGATTGTAAAGATAGTGATTGCTTTTTGAAAGCACCTAATAAGTTCTTATTGTTTTTTAAAAAAAAATTCATCAATTTTGCAAAATTGTCCTTAATTGATACAACTATAGTTCACTTTGAAAAGTCCTTATCTAGAACCCAAACCTCAAGCTGGATTAAAAGAATTTAAAATTTGAATATCATAAAATTCAATTGAACCATTCATCTCAACTTGTTATGATTACCACGATTTTCAATTACATGATTTGACCCATTGATTCATTAGTTGAAAACAAGATACCTATGTGCCATATGCATACCTTCTTGTTGCCATGTTGGTAATAATTGAACCTTGAATTGTAACAATTAACTAACATTGAATTAAAATGATTGTTCAAAAAAAATTGTCCATAGAAAAATCCTTTTGACTAGTACACACCAATATTGATTTGAGTTGGTTTTGGATCAAGTTTTTGTTCACACATATTGCAAGGGCTCAATTTTGGAAAGAAAAACTGAACTTGGAACTAGCTTTTGTTAAATTGAAATAATCAAATCATTGAGTCAACTTGTTATTTGAATCAGAATTGGATTAAGTACATTTTTGCCCAAAAAAAGGCACATCCATTGTAACATCTACTTGAAATTTTCATTGTGTTAAGTGGTAAATTAAATTGAAATTGATTTTTTTTAATGAACTTGTACAAAAATATTTTAAATGTGTTTTAAAAATATTTAAAAAATTATGAGATGAATTTAATGCCTATAGAATACCCAAAAACATTTTTGGTGGAATGTAATGAGTTTGAAAAAAATACTCTTTGTACATATTATGAAACGCATGAAATATAAAATAAATATAAGAAAATCATGTTTGTTGTAACTTGTTTGTCTAGTTGTAATCTAGTTCTATCAAACACTTTTTAATTGCATTGAATGAGTTGCAATGGACACAATTTTGTCATAGTGAATGTTTTAAAAATATATTATGAACAAATAAATATAAAATTATTAAAATTGAAAATAATGTAGGTATATTCTTATACACAATTTTAAGCACCCTATTTATATTTAAGTAAATAATTATAATTAATTTGCTAAAGTGATTTCTTAGACTTGCATTTTACATTAAATTAATATTTTAGGTTAGACTTGAAATTTGATTAGGTAATAACAAAGAAGTTGGCGTGTTCAATAGATGAAATGGGGGATTATAAATTAACCTAAATTGGTCTTAATCATCTTTTAAAAAAAATAAATCACGAGGTCCAACTATCATTAAACCAATTATTGGTCCTTTATAAGCTCCCAATCATTAATTTTCAAAGTTTTAAATTTTTTTGCAAAACATTACTTGAACTTAAATTCTCATAGACCCTTCAACCTTTATTATTTATGAAACTTAACATTTTCATTTTATTTTAATAAATAATAATAATAACCTATTTTCATTAAAAACTTTAGTTGACACAAACATAACTCTTCATTTAAACCAATAATTGGAATACTTTTACCTCACAAACATTAGTAGGACAATTCATTTGGTCTCTCATGGTGTTTGTTTTGATATACCCCTTGTAGTTTTTTTTTGTTAGCAAAATTCTCCCAAAAAGTGATTTTTTAGTTTTTCTAAGTGCCAACTTTTTAAATAAAAGTGGCTAGATTTCTATACATGGTTCAAAATAGGTAATCAAAATATAAAAATATGTTTAAGCTTTTTTCTTTTCATATATAGTTTATATCAAATTTGGCTAAATCTTTTTATGGAAGATCGTCAATTTAGCTACATCAAAAATTGACAAAAGAAAATGTTCATTCCTTATGTCCCAATGAGGCAAAATCACTTTTGATCCTCCTTGTTTTATGGTGTCCTTAAATGGTCAAGTGTTCAACATTTAACTATCCTTTAAACCGTTGGTTGTCCGACAAGTGCAAAAAGACCTCATTCAATAGCTCACATATTTTTTTAACACCTAATTTATCTAAATTATGTTTAAATAAATTGTGTTAAATTTTTTTAACATGACTATTTTAATAATTGAAAAACATATTTTTGTAACCATAGAATAAATCACTTTTTTTTAATTATAGCTTTCACTTGTGGTTTTTCTTTCTTCTTCAAGTGAACCATTCATAGAGTTTACTCAATTTCTCATATGAACCATTATTTCCTCTTGGGGTTTTGTTAAAGGTCTCAAACTTTGGAATGTTCTTGTGGCATCACCATGTTCCTTCATGGTTGCAAAGACAAGAGACCAAAGATATGTTCAAAATAATTTGTGCATATAACTTGTCTCTTTGTTTCCTAGAATTTGGAACATCATCTTCAATATCTTCTTGTGTAATCTTCTTTGGTAAAACCAAAATTGCTTTAACTTTGTTTCCTTGGACTTCCTTTGAGAGTGTTTGTAGCTCTTGAACTCTTAACAAATAGTTCAATCACAGTTAGACCTAATGTTAAACATGAGCTGTGAATGTGCTCTAGCTATGCCTAGAGCTTTGTATAAGTAGAGGATGTCGATAGCTTTGCCTAGAG